>JABAOH010003490.1_pt1 | contig 91676 bp, 70 predicted proteins | sample 7062181 | NCBI WGS metagenome assembly JABAOH01 (sample SAMN14538630, study PRJNA623070) | marine sediment metagenome | biome: marine biome [ENVO:00000428]; feature: marine pelagic biome [ENVO:01000023]; material: deep marine sediment [ENVO:00002113]; isolation source: pool of 5 deep marine... | reverse complement strand
ACCTGGACGAAAGGAGAAGAAATGGGCAGGAAACGTTACACAGCAGAACAAATCATCGGCATTCTTCTCAAAGCTGAATTCGGTGATAATAGTAACATCTGGTTCAGATTTGTATCTCTCGGCTATTTCTGCCACTTCCTCAAAATTTCTTATAGATTTGGGATGCCATTCAATCTTCAGGACGCTGAAGTCATCCTTTCTAATCCAAATTTTTCCAAAAGCAACAAATTGCTCATTTGACTTCGGAATGGCCTCCAAAATAACTATAGTATCATCAACCGCCTCTTCTTCAGTCACGATTCTATAATCAAAATATTCTTGTCTCGCCTTGCTCAGAAGGTCAATCGGCCCGTAGAGTATGTTTTGGTATTGGAAAGCAGAGTTTTTAAATCAGCATTTTTTTCATATTTCTTCCTGCCGTTTTCTTCTAACAAAATCCGGGCTTCTTCTATTCCATAATCTTTCTTGATGAACTGGTAATCATAAACATAAGTGTTTTCTCTAAATCGTGGACGAATCCAGGGGTAATCTCGAGATCAATCAATTTTCTCTGAGATCTCCTCAAGGCAGACAAAATCAATAGCTGCTTTTTCCAGTAAACGGCAGTATTCGCTTGTTTTGCTCAGTATTTCTTTTAATCTTTCTTGTTCAGTATTTATGTCAGCGATCCCCTGACTTATAGGAAGTTGAGAAGCCGTCAACATGAAAGGAGAAAATAGCAATATCATGACAACGATATTCTTTATCACTCTCTCTGTTACCTCCCCTTGATCATAAAATACCATAGTAAAGCAAGAAGGCAAAATTAGCTTCAAACAAAAAACTTAACCAGAGAAAGCATAAACAGAAAGAAAGCGAAGCTGTAGCATAGGGAATCGACAAGTTATTCCATAACCATTCTAAGACGAACATTTACGCCTGATACGACTAAAATAAAGGGAAGCACAACGATGATGGAGGAAATCAAAAAAATTAATATTTTAGTTAATACGAGCTTTCAGATATAATGGCCTTAAGCAAGAAAGCAAATATTCAGAGATCCTTGGCGGCGCTTTCTTTCGAGCAAAGCAAAGGACTCAGGGTGACAGCACGATATCATTCTAAGCGAAGCTAAGAATCTGAGCGTGCTGAAAGGAGGATGAAAATATGTTTCCTACCAAGACTTTTTATGGAATGGCTACAGCCACAGCACTGGTTTATCTTTGTTTAATAGTGGCCCCTCTATCTGCTCAAACTGAAGATCTGAGCCAGCCTCCAGATCCAGCTGACAAAGGTATTCCAAGATTGGAGAGCGTCCTGTCAGAATTGCTGGACATGTTTGAAAAGGGAGGCATTGGAAGAGCTATCGCCTTTGCCAGGAAGAGGGGTATCAAGATTCACAATGGCAGAATCAGAGTCAGAGCAGAGATGGAATCTGAAGAACAGGCCAAAAGTTTCCGATTGCCTGGCGTGACGGTCGAGACAACGCACCGCAACCTTGTCAGACTCTTGGTCCCGCTCGGTCGTATCAGGGCTTTAGTTGCCGCTCCTGGTGTTAAGTTTGTCCGCGAGCCTATGAAGCCACTTTCGCTGGCAGGTAATGTCACCAGCGAAGGAGTACCTGTTACCGGAGCTGACACTTGGCATACCGCTGGCTTCATAGGAGAAGGCGTCAAGGTGGCTGTCCTTGACTGTGATGGTTTTGCGGGTTATCAAGCCCTGCTGGGAACCGACTTGCCCCCAGTAGAGAGGGTGGTCGTGGAATCTTTCCGCTGGGATGGCAACATCGAGGCCGGTGTTCACGGAACAGCCTGTGCTGAGGTCGTTTACGACATGGCGCCGGGAGCGACACTGTATTTGGTTAACTACGCCGATGAAGTGGGAATGTTCCAGGCTATCTTGTGGCTGATCGGCCAGGGCGTGGATGCGATCACCCACTCCTGCGGCTGGGTCAACATCGGCCCCTACGATGGTACAGGTGGAATCTGCGATACAGTCAACATGGCCTATGATGGTGGCATCTTCTGGGCTAACAGTATAGGAAATCAGGCAGAGCGGCATTGGGAAGGCTACTTCCAGGATAAGGATCGTGATTCTTGGCATGACTTCGCACGTCGTGATGAAACCATTGCTATATCTGCTTCCGGAGGAGACATGATATATGTTTTTCTCAGCTGGAACGATTGGGGACCGCTCTGGCCCCTCGTCTCTGGAGGATCCACCCATGACTACGATCTTTACCTGTTAGATGCATCCCTGAACGTAGTAGCCTCTTCTTTAAACTACCAAGATGGGAATGCGGACCCGATAGAAGGAATAGCCTACTCTGTACCTGCCTCAGGGATCTATCACGTGGCAGTTCATAACTATGCTGCCAGCGGAGACCATCATCTGGAGATATACAGCTTCCGTCATAACCTTCAACACCAGGTCCCTGAAAGCAGCTTGATGATCCCGGCAGATGCCACTGGAGCCGTAGCAGCCGGAGCGGCTCATTGGAATAGCAAGGCGCTTGAATCCTTCAGTTCTTGGGGACCACCTGATAAGGAGGGCGGAGGACCACCGGATTACCATTATCCAGCATACAAGCCTGAACTCCTGAGTCCCGACGACATATCAACCCTTACCTACCCGGGAGGATTTCGGGGCACATCTCCATCCAGCCCGCACATCGCCGGCGCCGCAGCCTTGCTGCTTTCATCTAATTCGCAATATTCAGGTTCTACTCCAGATCAACTCCGAGCCGTACTCACAGAAAACGCAACAAACAACGGATACGGTACGCTTCCGGACTGGGAACATGGCCATGGCTTCTTGACAATGCCTGCTCTAGAAGGCAACAACCCTCCGGTGGCTGTAGATGATGACTACAGTGCTACTGAGAACACGACTCTTGAGGTATCTGCTCCTGGCGTTCTTGACAACGACAGCGACCCGAATAACGATCCACTGACAGCAACTTTGGTTAGCGACCCCTCAAATGGCACCCTATCAAGTTTTTTACCTGATGGTTCCTTCACCTACGTGCCCAACCTGGACTTCACCGGAACAGACAATTTTACCTATAAAGCAAACGATGGCCTCGTGGATAGCAACGAAGCGACGGTGACTATTACTATCAGTACAGCTGGCGCGATGCACGTTCAATCGATTGAATTGAGTATAAAAACCAAGGGGCCCAAAAGCGAAGCAATTGCTGAAGTAAAGATTCTGGATGAGAATGGAGAACCAGTATCCGGAGCTGAAGTTGCTGGCACTTTTACTGGTCTAGGAATAGGCGCGAGTTCTGAAACTACTTCTGGCACTACCAATAGGAAGGGAATTGCCAAACTTAAGATTGAAAGGCAGGGCCAAATTACCTCTTTCGATTTCTGCGTCGATGATGTCATCCATTCCTCCAATATCTATAATCCTGCTGCCAATGTTGAAACTTGTGATTCTTATTGAAAACTGAAACAGAATTGTCTTTCCAGAAGTGACCTGCCCCCACTGCAATAAGGGGAAAAAACAAAAAATTCCTACGTCAAATCTTGACCCATATATGCCCACCTGTTTAGTAACTATTGGTTTTTGAATTCAACGCCTTCTTATACAGGCTTCTTAACCATTACCATCATTACTCAATCCTGGTCAGATGGCTTCATGAAAGTAGGAGTATAAGTTTCGGCATCTTTACTTTTAAGAATCCAGGGATAGAATAGAGATCGATAAAGGTAAAGAAGAGGAGGAATAAATGAACACCAAAAAAAGAACTGCCTCCCCGATTGGGATTTTGATTTTACTCGCCCTCGCCTATTTGGCTTTTGCCTATCCAACAATATTTCCCACTGGAACCACCATATATAAGCCTAAGGAATGCTACAATAGTTATATTCTGATCCCAGATCATGCCTCCCTAGGCAATCACCCCTCTGCTAAAGTCAGAGCCAAAAGCAGAATCCCCGATGATATCCGTCTTATTGACATGAATGGCAATGTGGTACACACCTGGAAGGTTGAGGCCAATTTCAATAAACGATGCCGACTGCTGCCCAACGGCCATCTGCTTTATGTTGCTCCAGAAAAAACGATCATAGAATATGACTGGGAAGGCAATATCGTATGGACTCACGAAGGTATTGACTCAATAAATGACCTGCGGTGGCTGCCCAACAATAACAGGTTATTCCTTGCTCATGAACCGCTGCCTGAGCATTATCAGAAACAGGTCAAAGATGTAGAAATCTCTCCCTGGTGGACGCTTCGAAAAAGAGGAAGCGAAGAGAAGCAATTTGGGGGCGACATCTATGAAGTGACGCCGGATAAGAAAATTGTATGGGAGTGGCATGCCTATAATCATCTTGATCTGAATAGATTTTCACCCGTCACTCCGGAGGGTGACTGGATTCACATGAATTCAATGGCTCCTCTTCCGGAGAACAAATGGTACGATGCCGGTGACAGGAGGTTTAAGCCAGGCAACATCCTCATAAATCCGAGAAACATTGATACACTTTACATCGTAGATAAAGAAACAAAAAAGATAGTATGGGAGTGGACTCACGATTATAAGGGCGGATTATCACATTGTCATGAGCCTGAAATGATAGAGAAAGGATTGCCTGGGGAAGGAAACATTATCTTATTCGACAACGGACTTTTTCCCAGACACAGGACTCATTGCGGACAGACTTTTATAATTGAATTCAACCCAGTGACCAAGGAGATCGTTTGGAAGTACGAGACCGAAGGATACGCAAACATTAAATTCTTCAGCAAGACCATGGGATCGCAGAAGAGACTTCCCAACGGAAACACGTTCATAGCCGAGGACAATACCGGGAGACTCTTTCAGATAAAACCTGATGGCGAGATAGTCTGGGAATACGTGAATAGAGGGGGCACCTGCCGTCCTTTTCCCGTTGCCTATGATCACTGCCCGCAGTTAAAAGCCTTAGCGCACCCTCCTGAGCAGGCCGTAACACCACCGAACAACCTGGAATGGCACCTTAAGCCCGATGTACTCAGAAAAAAGACCAATTAAAATCCTCCTTATGATTGTTCACCTCTGAACACCGCCTGTTTCGTAAACGTACACTTCGCCACCTTGAATTCCTGATAATCCGCGGCTTATTCCCTTACAGGAAAGAAATGGTATATATTTTGCAAATGCTTAGGAGCAGAGGAGCATGAGATGTTTAAAAATTATTTAAAGATCGCTTTACGCAACCTGGCTAAACAGAAGATCTACTCAGCCATCAACATGCTGGGTTTGGCCGTCGGTCTGGCCGGTGCCATTCTGACCTTCCTCTTCGTGCAGCATGAACTGTCCTACGACCGGTTTCATGAAAACACGGAGAACTTATACCGTCTTTATACCATCTGGCATAAGGAAGACGGAAGCATTGAAAGAAACTGGAGAAGAGTCACCTTTCCAATGGGGCCAGCCGTGGAAGAGTATTTTCCAGAAATCGCTTACTCCATCCGCGTTGACAACACCAATGCTACTGTCAAGATAGGGGGAAATCTCTACAACGAAAAAATCACCCAGGTCGATAAGTCCTTCTTCCTGGCGTTTTCATTTCCTCTGATCATGGGCAATCCCTCTTCTGTATTCTCCCAGGATTATTCCCTGGTCCTCACCGAAAATCAGGCTCGTAAATATTTCGGAGATGCCAATCCCATCGGCCAAACCTTGACCCTGATCCACGGACAGGACCAGAACGACTTTGTGGTGACCGGAGTCAGCGCCCAACCTCCTTCTAACTCTTCCATTACCTACGACATCCTGATCGATATAGAAAGCGGGAACCGGCTGAACATGAACGCCAGGTGGATTGATAACTGGGGCGGCTTTGCGTGGCTGAATTATATCCTGGTTCAAAGCGAAAGTTCAGTGGACAGCTTGCTGCAGAGATTTGCTGGTTTTACTGAACTGTATTACGCTTCCTTCATCGAGACATTCCGGGAGCGGGCAGATTGGAAGGGGGAAGGATCCCCGATCTCGTTCGGACTTCAGCCCATAGCGCGTGTCCACCTTGATCCCCAGGTCAAGGGATCTCTCAATTTGAGCGCTGTATTCATCCTCAGCGGAATAGCCTTCATCGTCCTGTTTATCGCCTGTGTCAATTTTATGAACCTGTCCATTGGCCGGGCTTCGACACGCTCATTAGAGGTCGGCATGCGCAAAGTCCTGGGAGCAGAACGCCGGCAACTCATGCGCCAGTTCTGGGGAGAATTCCTGGTCATAACCGGGATCGCTATGACCGCGGGTCTGGCCCTCGCAGAGCTCATGCTGCCGATATTCAACCGCCTATCTGGCAGGAGCTTGAGCTTAGAAAAAATATTCCAGCCCGCAAATTTTTTCATCCTGCTGGCCCTGTTTATCATCGTGGGTCTCGCCTCCGGAAGTTACCCGGCTCTGGTCATGTCCAGGTTCCAGCCAGTGGAAATCCTCAGAGGAAAGTTGAGAATCGGGGGGAAAAATCCCCTGACCAGAATCCTGGTGGTCGTCCAATTTGCCCTCTCTGTTTTCCTCATCATCGCTGCGATCATCATGGGGCGCCAGATCCATTTCATGCTCACAGCAGACCCTGGCTTTAAAAAAGAAGGTGTGGTAGCTGTTCAGACCCAGGAGCCGGATGCTGAGGCTAGCAACGCAATCCTGAAGCTCTTCCGAGACCGTTTAAACCAGGAACCGAAAATCGCTTCCATCTCAGGAACGACGGCTGCCCTCGGCATGGTGGCGACCTATCCATTTAAGAAAGACGGTCGTGAAATCGACGTCTACCAGAACCGGGTGGATTATGATTTCTTCAAGACCATGGGTATCGAAGTGGTTCAGGGACGCACCTTCTCTCCTGAATTCGCCACCGATGTGGAAGGTGTGGTCGTCAACCAGAAACTCATCAAAGAACTGGAGATAGAAGATCCCATCGGCAAGCCGCTCAAGGGGTATTACATGAACCTGACCGTCATCGGCGTGGTCAGGGATTACATTACTGAAGATTTCCGCCACAACATCCTCCCGGCCTTGCATCACATCAGGCCCACCTGGAGGATAAGAAACGTCCTGGTGCGGATATCCCCACAGAACATCTCTGAGACCCTGTCGCTACTGGAAAGAACCTGGAAGGACATCCAGCCGAATAAACCCTTCCTCTACTCCTTCCTGGATGAGACGATGGAGGCCATGTACAACGAGGAGAAAAGATGGGGAGCCATCGTTGGTTATTCCTCTGGATTGGCGGTCCTCATCGCCTGTATGGGCATCTTTGGCCTGACATCTATCACGGTGAGCCGCAGGACCAAAGAGATCGGTATCCGCAAAGTAATGGGTGCGAATGTCCCTCAGATCATCCACGCCTTAATCAAGGAGTTCATCTGGCTAGTGAGTATCGCCAACATCCTTGCCTGGCCTTTAGCCTTTCTTGTCATGAGGACGCTGCTCAACAATTATTACTACCGCATTTCCCTGGGACCTCAGTATTTCCTCCTGGCCGGAGTTCTGTCCTTTTCCATCGCCATGCTCACCACAGCCTTCCTGGCTGGCCGCGCAGCAGTGGCCAATCCAGTGGACTCACTACGGTATGAATGATTGGGGATGTTCCCTTAATGACCTTTGGCATTCTCTAAATTCACATGTATTCATTGTCTAGCTCTCCAGCGTATTAAGTTATTCAACAGAAACTCTAGATAGCAGCCAAGGACGCAGAACCTTATCCATTCCTGGCTTTCCCTCGGCTTGACATGATTCTTTCTCTTGATATATATTCCTCCGAGATACAAACGCAAAAAAGATGGGACATAAATCGACCTCACCATTGGTCATTGATTGACTGAGAACAACAAAGGAGATATAGAGTTATGAAAAGAAATTATTTTATTGTGGGTTTGATACTCCTTATTTTCTTCGTTATCTCATTTTTAACGAACATCCTGGGGCCGTTGATCCCGGATATCATAAACAGCTTCAGCTTGAGCCTGACCCTGGCGGGATTTCTTCCCTTTTCTTTCTTCATCGCTTATGGTGTCATGTCCATTCCAGCCGGGATGCTGATAGAGCGGTACCGGGAAAAACCTGTTCTGCTGGCAGCCTTCATCATCGCCTTTGCTGGCTCGTTCTTCTTTGCCACCTTACCTTATTTTCCTGTGGCATTGATCTCCTTGTTTCTTATAGGAATCGGCATGGCCATGCTGCAGGTGGCCATCAATCCCCTGCTTCGGGTGGCAGGAGGGGAAGAGCATTTCGCCTTCAACTCTGTGTTGGGCCAGCTCGTTTTCGGTCTGGCCTCGTTCATAAGCCCCCAAGTCTATACCTACCTTGTCCTCAACTTACAGGATTACTCAGACCGCGTGAATATTTTGATCAAATCCCTGGCTAAAGTGGTTCCAGACAATCTCCCCTGGATATCCCTGTACTGGGTGTTTGCCGTGGTTACCCTTATAATGGTTCTAATTATCCGCGCCGTCAGATTGCCCAAAGTGGTGCTCAAAGAAGACGAGCGGACCGGACCCTGGCAAACATACAGAGAGCTTTTTCGGAAGAAGCTCGTGATTCTCTATTTCCTCGCTATTTTTGCCTATGTAGGCTCTGAACAAGGAGTGGCTAACTGGATTTCAAAATTTCTGGCCACCTACCATGGGTACGATCCTCAAACCACCGGTGCTGATACTGTTTCCTATTTTTGGGGATTGATGACTGCCGGCTGTTTGCTCGGTTTGCTCCTTCTGAAGCTCTTTGACAGCCGACGGGTGTTGATCGGATTTTCCAGCGCCGCTCTTATCTGTCTCTCTTTAGCCCTTTTCGGATCGGCTAAACTAGCGCTCTATGCTTTTCCTCTGGTGGGTTTTTTCGCTTCAGTGATGTGGTCGATCATCTTCTCGCTCGCGCTCAACTCTGTGGAAAAACATCACGGTTCTTTCTCTGGAATCTTGTGTACGGCCATTATCGGCGGAGCGGTGGTTCCTCTGGTTGTGGGCTGGCTGGGTGATCTGCTCGGTCTGCGCTTCGGCATGATGTTTCTTTATATCACCCTTGGTTATATTTTGAGCATCGGATTCTGGTCCAAGCCCCTAATCACCAATGTCACCATCAGCCTGAGAAGGAAAAAAGCGAAGGTGGCATCATCATGACCACAGAAGCCATTATCGGCGTTGACCTGGGCGGAACTAAAGTCAGCCTAGGCAAAGTCCAAAAAAATAGGATCATAAAACACACAACTTCCGATATATCTGCAGAGGGATCTGAAGAGCAAATTCTCGGCGAAATCATTAAAGCCACCGAAGAAATATTCGACCCTGGTGTGGCCGGGATCGGCGTCGGAGTGCCTAGCGTGGTGGATGTGGAGAGAGGGATTGTCTATGAAGTCCAGAATATTGCTTCGTGGAAAGAAGTTCCCTTAAAGGAGATATTGGAAAACCATTTCCATAAGCCGGTTTATGTCAACAACGATGCCAATTGTTTTGCAGTGGGGGAAAAACACTTTGGCAAGGGAAAAGAATACAGTCATTTTGTAGGAGTAACCCTAGGCACTGGACTGGGTGCAGGGATTATCATCAACAACCGGCTTTACTGCGGTCCTAACTGCGGCGCAGGCGAGTTCGGTTCCATTCCCTATAAGAAATCCATCCTGGAGCACTACTGCGGCGGACAGTTCTTTATGAGTGAACACGGAATCAGGGGAGAACAGGTTCATGCCATGGCAAAGCAGGGCGATAAAACCGCCCTGGAAATATTCGAGCAGTTCGGCACTCATATGGGCGAGGCGATGATGATCATCATGTTTGCCGTAGATCCAGAAGCCATCATACTCGGCGGCGCTGTTGCCCATTCTTTTTCCTTCTTTGAAAAGTCGATGTGGGAAAGAATGAAAACTTTTCCCTATCAACATGCTGTCGAACGGCTGGTGATTGAAGTGACCGATCAGCCTCAGATAGCGATCCTAGGAGCTGCTGCCCTGTACTATGATGCTCAGTTGCGATAGAGTCTGAGTGCTAAAATGGAGCCCACCTTAAGGCTAATCATTAGACTTGAATAATTTTATCAATCACTTGAATGACCTGCATCAAGGCGCGACTCGTATGAAAGGCAGTTTTCCATTCCGAACCTTTATCAGTCGTTAAAGGCCTGCCTGAATCCCAATACACATCTTGATACCAGCCTCCGTATTCATGATCAACTTGATAGGTCCAAATCCAATCAAACAATTTCACCATGGCTTCAAAATATTTTTCTTCCCTTGTCCATTCATAGGCATAGACTAAGGCATTAAGCATTTCAGCTTGTTCCCACCATGCTTTTAAAAGACGATTTTCAGGAAGATTGGTTGCTTTCAGCACATGACCTGCCATGGGACCAAAAGCTGCTAATCCTCCCCTCTCTTGGTCAAATCCATAACTTAACGCATGATCGATGAGGCCGAGTATGGTCTTTCCACATTCTTTTTTCGAATATCGCAATAAATCAACAGCTTCGAGCAATAGCCAGGCCAATTCAACATTTAGTCCATACGACGTCGTCCATTTTCCCTCTACATCTGGTACGGGATTCCAATCATAATCAAAGGCTGTGACTCCACAGCAATATTCCGGATGGATGCCTTTATTCATGATTAAATGAAATATATTTTGTAAGGCCTCTAGATGCCTTGGGTCTTTTGAGGCCTTGTATAGATAAATCAAGCCTTCCATGACGTTGGTGTGCATATCAATGGTCTTGATACTCTGCCGATCACCCAAATTCATCTGTTCACTGTTCAATACAGGCCAGGGGCCATCGTCAAAATCCTCTATAAAGCCGAATTCTCTATCAGCTGCGTTTTCCACCAGAACATCGAATACCTTATTCGCCCATTCTAAGGCTTCTTTTCTTCGTGAAGCACAGTAATACTCGGATAAACCTGTCATGGCATAACCGTGGAAATCAGTATTTTTTCTTTTGTTTATTGGCTTACCATCGCGAGCCACAGAGAAATAAAACCCACCCTCATCATGATCCCACATGGTTTGAATGACATAATCAAAGGCCTCATGGGCGATGTCAAGATACCCTTTATCTGTGATCCCAAACCTATGAGCTGCTGACAGGCTCCAAATCATTCTTACCTGCATGATAAATACTTTTTCAGAAGTATCGATGAGTTTTCCTGTCCTATCCAATCGGGTTAGAAAACCTCCGTACTCCTTGTCCCACGTATTTTTGGTCCAGAAAGGCAAAACATTGTTCTTTAGATCGCTTTCTGCTTTTTTCTGTATTTCTGACAACTTACTTCTAATTCTTTGCTCAATGGGCATATCTGCTCTTCTGCTTAATATTATATTAAATATGACCTTAGGCGTCATTTCTTATTCATTCCAAAAGAATCCTATATAGAATTATGATATGGGTAAGACAGGAGCTGAGCAAGAAAGGACGACGATATTGATTTTCTAAAAAGTCAACAATCAGAAAGGAAAAGCTATGAAAGCCTTTATTCCCTATACCGTCATGTTGTCCTTAAAGGGCCTGTGGAATAGAAAAATATGATTCAAGTGGATATAATCATTAAAGAAAATATTGGCCATCTAAACCGGATTATTTCTGGGTATTTTCAAGGAGGGCATCTAATCTTTCTCTTTCAGCAGGAAGCATGAGATGATAGTACTGTTTTTTATAGTCACTGAGTATATCAAATGCCTTAACTTTATCCCCAGTGTTTAGATAGAAAGTGGCAAGAGCAAAAAGAGCCTTCCTGAAATCTGGATCTACTTCAAGAGCTTTTTCCCAGCAGTAGATAGCTCCTTCCCGATTTCCTGCGTTCTTGTAGGCATGACCTAAGCCATAGTAAGGAGCTGCATATTCGGGATCGAGTTCTATAGCTCTTTTGTAGTATTCGAAGCATCTAGAAAAAATGGAGGAATTTCTTGTTTGTAGACCATAGGAATGGTAGGCATTGGCGAGGTTGTTGTTAAGCCCGGGCATCTTATCATCAAGGGAAAGACCCATCTTGTAAGCTTTGATCGCCTCCTCAAAATTGCCTTTCTTGTCATAGGCAAACCCCAGATTGTTCCATATTGAAGGATCATACTCTGCTTCTCTAATACTCGTTTTTTTAAAACTGCTGATGGCTTTGTCATACTGTTGGTCAACTACGAGCAGCTTCATGTATTCGATGAATATTTCGTAGTTTGAGGGGAGAGCTTTTAGTCCTTGCTCCAGGATAACAATAGCCTCTTTTGTATTTCCTTTCTCTTGATAGATAGAAGCAAGGATTTTATACGGTAAATCTATATTTTTTCTCTCCTGTATGATTTCCTTCAAAAGCTTGATTCCAGCCTCTTGTTTACCATCTTCATACAGCTCCCAAGCCTCCCTTGCCTTATTTGCGTAGGGAAGGATAATCTTTATATCATCTTGAATTCCAAAATTCTTCTTTGGCGAAACTTGAACGCTCGAGACATAGCCCAAGCTGGCCAGCTTTTCCCGGGTTTCCCGATCGACTTTTTGAACAGCATCAATTTTCTCGGATGGTGTCAGATCATCAATGATTTTCTTGAGCTGCGAGGTGAGCTCGACTATTTTTTTTCGTTCAGCCAGGTTGTTGAGCTCATCAAAATCTTGGTCCAGGTCATACAATTCAGGAATGGGAGAATCAATGAATTTTTTCTTCTCGAGAATAAAACCCTTCAGGGGTGCCCATCCCCGGCTGTAGTAGGGATACAAAGACTCGAAATAGATTGGCCTTTCGGGGAGCTTCCCTCCCTTCAAAGCTGGGAGGAGGGAGGTTCCTTGAAGGAAAGACGGCTTCTCGATTCCCAGAACATCACAAACTGTCGGGAATATGTCAATATGACTTACGTAATGCTCAACGCGACCCGGGACTGTTGCCGGATGGAAAATGATGAGAGGGATCCAGATGGAAGAGTTGTAGGCGAAAAAACCATGAGTCTTCTCACCATGCTCACCCAATGATTCACCATGGTCCCCAGTGAAAATGATGAGAGTCGAATCGAACAGGCTGTTCTCTTTCAGGTGATCAAAGAGCTTTCCCAGGGCCAGATCGACATAGGCAACCTCCCCTTCATACAGATGTTCTTGGTATTGAGTCTTGAAAGGCTCAGGCGGCTCGTAGGGAGTATGCGGATCCCAACAATGGACCCAGAGAAACCAAGGGGATTTTCCTCCTTCCAACCATCCCAGGGCGCCCTTGATCACAGCTTCAGCACTTCTCTCTAAAGCTGTAAAATTTTCAGCGTGAATGCGACTGTAATTATCGTCGTAAATTTCGAAACCCTGGGATAGCCCGAACCTTGAGTCAAGAGGGTAAGCGCCCACGAACGCCCCGGTTGCATAACCATGATTCTTGAGGTGCTCAGCTAAGGTTAATAACTCTTCCCTTACGATAAAATTTAAATTTTCATGAACGCCGTGATAAATAGGAGTTGTCCCAAGGAGTATGTTCACATGAGAGGGCAGTGTAGTGGAGGTGTTGGCAAAGGCTCTTGAAAAAAGCACGCCTCTCTCCGCAAGGTCATCGATATACGGAGTTTTGGGGAGCTGGCTGCCATAACAGCTCAACCTATCCGCCCTGAGCGTATCTATCGTAATGAGAAGGATATTGAGTTTGTCTTTAGCTTTCAGGATGGGATTCCCGAGCAATGCAGCAGAGAAAACTCCCAAGACCAAGCAGCTCAAAAGAAGAGGATAAGAATAAATCTTTCTCACAGCTAAACTCTACTCACATTTATAGGATTATCGGGAAATGGACTATTCTCCTTTTCCGTATCGGATATCATGTGGTCACAGAGATATATTACACAAAAAGGAGAAAACTCTGCAACTTCACTATCCTAACACTATTTTCCCCAATTTTCTCCAGCTGACATGCTCGAATTAACATATCACACTCAAAACGGCAATGTGAATGGCTAGAAAGAGAGACAAAACAACAGTATCTTCGCCTTTCCCACTCAATATAACATCTTGAAAAATTAAAGGTTGAGATTCAATCCCTTTTATATAAGTTAAAAATGGGTATAATATTTTTTTTAAAGAAAGATAACATGAGAAAAGTCCTAATATTTATTTTTGCATTTATTTTAATGATATTCTGCTCAACCTGCCTAACAAAAATAGACAGTACATTTTCCCAGAAACCTCCTGGTTATTTAAAAGTTTCACAGGTCCCTCAATTCATAACTTTTGGCTTTGATGATAACGGTTTTTCAGGGCTTGAAAATTCTGGCGGAACCGGCGGAGTCAAGTTTATCATTGATCTTTTTGCCTCCAGGAATAATCCATCTGGCACTGGAAACGAAAGAACTTATGATGGAGCGCAGACTCACTTTTCCATGTACTGTGTCACAGGATATATTGATAACAATAAAATTGAGAATCCTGTCTTCGTAAAAAGAGCCTGGAAGGAAGCACTTCTGGAAGGAAATGAAATCGGGGTCCATACTCACCAGCATAAACACGGGATTCCATTGAGTATTCAGGAATGGGAATCGGAGATTGAGACCTGTATGGACTGGCTGACAAAACCCTTTGACTCTCAAGAGTCAATAGCTGAACCTGATAACACCAAAGGGATTGGAATGAATCCATCCGAGATATATGGTTTTAGAGCACCCTATTTAGAATATAACGATAATGCCTTTAAAGCCATCTATAGAAAAGGTTTTCTGTATGACTCCAGCATTGAGGAAGGATTCCAGGATGATCAGGACGGAACAAATTTTCTCTGGCCCTACACACTGGATACGGGCAGCCAGGGAGATAAAATTCTAGCTATAGATCAGCAACGAAAACCCGTATCTTCTTATCCAGGATTATGGGAAATCCCGGGTTATGCGGTCATCGTTCCACCTGATAGTTTGTGTATCAAATACGGAGCTAGGCCTGGTTTAAGAAGAAAAATGAAGCAGGTCCAGGATTATTTTGATGAAGACGAAGGAAAAATCACCGGATTCGACTGGAATTTATGGATTGTGTTCGGAATGACCAAATCTGAATTCTTGGCGACCTTAAAATACACCCTCGATTTGAGGCTTAAGGGAAACAGATGTCCGATGGCTTTCGGAACCCACAGTGACATCTATTCTTCAAAATTTCAGGATCTTCCTAATACAACTTTTGAGGAGAGACAGGAGGCTCTTATTGAATTTATCGATTACGCTCTGAGTAAACCTTGGGTCAGAATCGTGAGCGCCAAAGAGTTACTGGACTGGCTAAGGAATCCCTCGCCTTTGTAGGCAGTTTTGGTACGCAAAACCATTAAGTCTATCTTCAGCCTTTTGAGCAAACTGACTTCGGATTTCGCCGTAATGAGAGGAATGAGTTCAAATTGCTGGCCTTGTCGTTTTGAATGTGAGACTCTCGTTTTTAGGATTTCAATGGAGCTAACTGTAAAAAAATTAATAATAAAGAAATTTGGATTGAGAAAAAGATCAGCTGTGTTAAGTTTCTGAACGGAGCAATAAACCGAAAATTCTGCGAAGAAGAGCTAAGACCAGGCGGATTTGCTCTTAAGATGCCTAAAAATTAGACAAATTTTCATTTCATTCTCTATCCTCCTTATTATCAATAAGTTCCCAAAATTTCGTATCTTTCCACCCCGTCTATATGTCTAAAAAGCAGACAATTTTAACCCTCTATACCTATTCCTCTCATGGATCTGAAGGAACGAAAAAGCCGTTATTCCGCTGGTTGAATATTTTTTTAGAATCGATTCAGCTCATAATAACAGGGATAGGATGCTTCTTTATTTAGATTATTGCGCTGTTATAAGGGCTGCAGGAATTGATTGGTATGTTTTTTGCTAATTGAAAGGAATGAATAATAAAGTGCATCTTAAGTATAAGTAATTATTCATGAATAAAATTTGAAAGGAATTGCTATCTTTCATACTAACTTTATTCATAAATAAGGAGGTGAGAATAGAAGTAAGAAAAAAACTTAGGACGTTTAGTCTTGAAGTGAAAGGCTTCAAGGCAGGGCAAATGAAAAATAAAAAAGTTTGTAGCAGGAGGGTTTAATGAGAAAATTATTACTTTTTTCTTTCATGCTTTTTCTTGCGGTTGGGTTATCCTTTTCCCAAATCGGGCAAGTGGGAAAAATTCAGGGGACGGTCTTTGATGATCAACAGATTCCCCTTCCTGGAGTAACAGTTTCCATCACTTCTCCCTCTCTTATTTCTCCCGAAGTGTCTCAAATCACCACTGCCAGTGGTGTTTTCCGATTTCCTTCTCTTCCTCCCGGGACTTATCAAGTTACTTTCGTGCTCCAAGGATTTAGTACATTCGTCAGAAAAGGAATAATTGTTAATGCGACTAAAACGACTACTTTAGATGTCAATTTGACCATTGCGACAATTGAGGAACAAGTAACAGTCGAAGGAAAAGCTCCGACAATCGATAAACAAATGTCTTCAAAAACAACAACAATAGACGAGGAGTTCATTTACATGGTTCCTTCACCCAGAGTCCTTACGGATTTCTTCAATATGGTACCCGGAGTTACAGAAGAAACGGCTCATGGTAGTGCTGAAATAAGCAACTCTTATAACCTTGATGGAGTTAATCTCGGAGATGCTGCAACAGGTACTCAGGGAGTTAGTTTTGGCGCAGATATCATAGAAGAATTATCTGTTGAAACAGGCGGTCTCAATGCCCAATATGGGCACGTTCAAGGCGCAATGCTTAATGTTATTACGAAATCAGGTGGCAATGAGTTCACCGGATCAGCAAGTTTCTATTTAGACCATGAAAAATTCCAGTCAACCAATACTAAAGGAACTGAGTTAGAAGGCAGAAAAGTAGGTTCTCATATAGCTTATGAACCTGTGTTTACGCTTGGTGGGGCTATTATTAAGAATAAACTCTGGTTCTTTATGCATGGAAGTCTAAAGATCAATGAAGATTATGTAACAGGTTATCCTGCTGATAAGGAAGAAGAAATACCCATAAGAAAGAGGAAATTCTTTCCTTACTTCAAATTGTCATTCCAGCCTAACCAGGCCAATAAATTCATATTGTCCTATAACTTCTATGACAACAGAAATGACCACAGAGGTGCTGAGTATACGGAAAGTGAAGAATCAACACGTCTTCAGAAAAATCCAGCCCATATTTTCAATTTTCACTGGACACATTTTTTCAATCAGAACTTTTACAGCAACCTGAAGTTAGCCATGATCCAGAGGAACTTCAATATTGATGCTAAAATCAATGAACCTTATTACTGGGATTTTCTTACAGAAATAGGAACTGGAGGATATTGGAGAAATAAAGATGACAACGTAAGAGACAGATACCAGGCTAACCTTGATGCAACACTCTTTACTGATGATTTGGCAGGAAGTCATGAAATCAGGTTTGGTGCTGAAGTCACTATGTTTAAAAGTGGCTGGCTTATTGAAACTGTCGGAGATCCTAATTCAGGTGCCTGCTGGAATGGAATGCTTGGAGACGACTATTATGTTGGATATCAAATAACCGGATATGACAGAAAAGAAGATGTTTTGGATGTTCATGCTTATGTGCAGGATACATGGACTATATCAGACAGGGTTACTCTAAATCTTGGCTTACGTTTTGAATTCAACAGTCTTTGGTGGCCAGCACAGGGAAGTTCTGAACCCATCATTTATAATGAAGCTGGGTGGGACTTTAACATTACGAGACAGATTGAAGAGCGAAAAAAGGTTTACGCCTGGAAAAATTTAGCTCCCAGAGTGGGTATTATCTATGATGTTTTCGGTGATGGGGCAACGCTGGTAAAAGGGAGTTATAGCCGAATGATCATCCCCAACCAGTTAGGATACGTGAACATCTCTCATCCGAATGGATGGTTTGGCATGGTTGAGTATTATAATCCTGACGGAACGGCTTTTTATGCCTATCCCTGGAATTTACCCGGCGAAGGTGCACCGACTGTAGGGCATCCAGATTATCCACTTGTCGCACCCTATCAGGATGAAATAACAGTAGGGTTCGAAAGAGAACTTCTCGAAGACTGGTCTGTAGGTGCAAGATATATCAGAAAATGGGATAGGAGACTTGTCCATGTTGTTGATGCCGCCCAGCTAGATCTTGAAACATTAATGGAAGATGGAATACTTAACTGGACAAACTGGACACCCGTAACAACAACAGATCCTTATAACAGTCAGCAGATTACTTTCTATGAGATGATAGATCCTTATGCCATAGATCAATACATACTGAACCCGCCAAATGCAAACAGAAGTTATGATGGAGTGGAGCTGATTCTCAAAAAACGATACTCAAACGGATGGCAACTGATGGCGTCTTATGTTTACCAGAATTCAAGAGGCCTGGTTGATACCAATCGAGGAAGTCAGTCCCTTGGAACATCTGCTTTATTCAACAACCCGAATGCACATATGAACATGATCGGGAGATTCCCTCTTGAAAGAAGACACCAGTTCAAACTTCAGGGCACGATCAGAGGTCCTTGGGGCATTAATTTGGGGACATATTTCAGAGCTATGTCAGGAGAGAGATATACAAGACGCGTAAGGTCGCAGGATCTTCCAATCACCTTAAGCCAAGGTAGAGAGATTATAAATGCGGAAGAAAGAGGCAGTACTAATTATGATCCGTGGTATATTCTAGATCTCAGACTGGAAAAATCCTTTCAATTCGGAAGTGCCCTTTCCATATCATTTTTCTCAGATTGCTTTAACCTTTTTAATTCTGGAGCCGTTGAAGAGGTCTACACAATCTCTAGTAATCAGAACAAACCATTTGGACTTGAGGAAGAAATTATAGATCCCAGAATATTCAGACTCGGGATCAAAATAGAGTGGTAACAAGCTGAAGTTGTAAAAGGGGGAAACACAAAAAGTGTTTCCCCCTTTTTTTTTAAAAAATACAAAACAGCGGTGCTAAACAATGAAAAAAAACTTAAAGTTTTGCTTGATCTCAATAATACTGCTTTTCTTTGTGATGAATGGGAAACTAGTATGCAAAGCCAGAAACATCATGCTTGTTTTTGATTTAAAAGATTATAAGGTTGAAATAAAAAGAGCTGTTGAATATTTCTTTAATCATGAATTGACTCCAGATGACCAGGTTATAGTCATAACTCCAGCTAGAAAGCTTTACAGCTTTTCCAAAAATACCCTTCAAAGATCAAAAAAACAGATCATAAGCCAAATCAATGATGCCCTGAGGAAACACGCGATGATTAATGCAAGTGATTACCGGACAATATACGATCAGATGAAAGACATTGTTAGACTCATAGAAGATGATCAAAACCTAGGTTATTCCACCAGGATAAACTCATATTTAAAAGATTATGAAGCCAACAGAAAACAACTTTACAGTATTCGAATGGTCAGTCAATCCATGCTTTTAGAGCTTTCGGAAATATATAAAAAAACAGATGAAAATTCTGACAACCAAATATATATTTTCTTTGAAAAAGTGTTAAGACCGATCCCGAGCAAAGATACCATGGAAAAATTAAGAGCTAATTATGATGTTTCCTTTAAAGCAGTTGAAGTCTTTCTGGAGGAAAAGTTTAAAATGAAGATGGAACTGGACAAGGTGTTGAAGGAATTCAAGAAAGCCAACATAAAATTTAACCTGATTTATATCAATCCTAAAGTGCACAAACACTACAAATTCCAGAGGGTCGAGAATTCAGGGGACTTTTATGATGCCATGTCAGAGCTGGTTGAAGAGACGGGAGGAGTTAAGATAACGACTTCTCAACCAAAAGCAATCTTTGAGAATAATTAAAATAAAACAATTTTCCTGGATGATTTTAATTTACTGACTTGCTTCCTTGATCAGAGTATCCAGTTGCTTCTGTTCTTGGGTGCTTAACTTGGAGAAATATTTTTCCTTGCAAATCGTCAAATATTTCAAAGCTTTTTTCTTTTCCCCCATTTCTAGATAAGTGATACCCAGGTTAAAATAGATATAGGTGAATTCAGGGTCAATTTGAAGAGATTTTTCCCAGTAATAAATGGCTTTATCGCGGTTGCCCGCAAAGCTGTAAGCCGCTGCCAGTCCATTCAGGGCCGAGACCAGTTCCGGATTGGAATCCAATGCGCGGCGATAGAAATCAATGGATAAAGAATGAAACTCTTTTTCCTTTTTTAAACGAAAGAGGGTCAAGTATAAACTTCCGATACTGCTTAGGGTGAATGCATTTTTTTTATCCTTAAGGAGAGAATTTTCATATGCTTCAAGAGCTTTTTGGTAATCTCCTGTATGGAAATATGCCTGTCCTAATAGATTATAAATCTGAGGAATCTTATGTTCATGGGATAAGATTTGTAAGCATAAACTGATAACCTGATTGTACCTTTTCATCTTTAATAGCAATACTCCCAATCGCGTGTTCAAATTGAGTGCTTCTTGAGTATCATAGGTTCCACTTTTCATTAAGTTATTTGTTATTCTTTCAACTTCACTTATTTCTCCTAATACATTCAGTAATTCAGCGTATTCGATCTGGATATGAGTATTAAAAGGTTCCAGTTCAAGAGCTTTTTGATAGAATGGCAGGGCCTCAGTGAACGATCCTTCTTTAAAATAGATTCTTCCAAGAATCATATTAGCATGAGTATTGATGGGATTTTGATGCAGTATTATTCGGCATAATTCTTTTGCCTCGGATGTTCTTTTCGTGTCAAGATACAATGTTGCCAGCCATACTTTATAACGGTCTATTTCGGGGAAATCAGTGATCGCTTGATTTAGCGTCTTTTCCAGTTGAGGGAAGTTTTTTTTCATTGTGTACAAGGCACGTAAACCATCATACAATTGGGTCATTTTTATTCCTGGATTTTCTTCGACAATTTGATTCAGCCTGCGTTCTGCTTCTTCGAGATCTCCATCTCTAATAAAATCATTTGCATCTTTTATCGTATACAACAAATCAATGCCTTCTTTAGGGTCAACGATTTTGCCAGGGCTGGAGGTAAAGGATGAAATATAGCCAAGTGATTCCAATTTATTTTTGTCCGCAAGGCTTAATTTCCGGCGCATTGAGCTCTGAAGATTGCCATGGAGTGATAGGTATTTATTGAGTTTCTTATCCATTTTTTCTGCCAGGGCGACTTTTTCATTAAATAAGTTTTTTCTTTCTTTGGGATCTTTTTCTAAATCATATAATTCAGGGATAGGTAAAGAAACATACTTAAAATTTTCAAAAATGATACCCGTTAGAGGTGCCCAATTCTCATTCTCTTTCCCATACATACTCTCAAAATATATTAAATTGGATGAATGTTTCTTTTCTTTTGAAGCGAAGAAAGGTAGCAAGTTTTCACCTTGAAGGTTAGGCGGTATCTTGATTCCAAACAGGGCAAGAATAGTGGGCATGATGTCAATCAATTTTACCGGATGGTCAATTATGGTTCCCTTAGAGAATATACTCGGATTATAAAAAATCAAAGGCACTTTTAAACTCTCTTCATAGCAAAAAATACCATGGCCTTTCTCTTTATGTTCTCCAAAGGCTTCGCCATGGTCTCCGATGAAGACAATAATAGTTTTGTCTAATAATTGTTTGGCTTTCAAATCTGTTATGATTTTATCTACATAAATGTCTACATATGCGATTTCGCCATGGTAAGGCTGTGTGCTAAATTTCTCTTTAAATTCTGTTGGAGGGGTATAGGGATAATGAGGGTCATAAAAGTGAATCCAAGAGAAAAATTTATTTTTATAATTTTTTTCAAACCAGTCTTTGAATTTTGCATACACTCGATCTGCCGGAATCTCGCTGTCAGTGTTTTCAAAAACGGTTTTATAATCAAGGGAATCATCATAAATGTCGAAGCCCTGGTTTAGACCGAATTTTGCCTCCAATACAAAAGCCCCGATTGCCGCATAAGTTTCATATCCCATCTCTTGAAAAAATTCAGCGAGGGTACGTTCATTTTTATTCAAGACATAAGTGCCGTTATTTCTTACTCCGTGCGCAATTGGCTCCCTGCCGGTAAAAAATGAACAGAAAGAAGGAAGGGTTAGAGGAACTGAAGCATAACAATTCTTAAACATCACTCCGCTTCCTGCCATTTGGTCAATATTGGGAGTCTCGGCTACTTCAGACCCATAGCAGCCAAGACTGTCAGCCCTGAGCGTATCAATGGTTATAAAAAGAAGGTTGTAATTTGTATCTTTTTTGAGAGTTGGTACGTTCTCCTTAATTTTGAAGGGAATCAAGAGAAATATTAATGCGATTAATGCTGCCAAAAATATCGAAAGAGCAACAAATTTCGAACGAGTCTTCATAATCATATTGTATAAGAACAATGCTATTAGTCAATCATTTGAAAAAAGCATAATATCAAATCCGGGTTCGAGTCTATTGCTGCAGGCAGACATTGAGGGGTACGTGCAAATGTGGTGCCATTTTCATCGCCTTCGTGAACAAGATTAGGATCTTTCTCCAGGATCGCTTTTAATTTTACTAGGTCTCATCTTTCACCTAAAGCTCAACTTTGGAGCTTAAACTCTGCCTCTGGCTGTCCAACAGGAGATTCGCCCTCATATCGTCACTATTGACCAGGCCATTTTTTGTGTGGTATGTTTTTTCGCAACCGTCGCGCGTGGATATAAAAAAGCTTTTGAATGGAGCTGCTGTCCCCGAGGTAATCAGGAGAAGGCCCCGGGAAAGAATGTAGGCAGCAAGATTAAAGAAGGTGAAGGAGAATACTATGATGAAATCATCGCCACTCAAGAAAAAATCATCGGGCTTTATTTTTCTTATCCTGAGTGTGTCTCTTATCCTCTGCAATCCTTTAAGCAGTCAGGATAGGACAGAATATGAAAAAGTGATCTCCAGCGACTGGCATCTCCGCTCATCCCTTGAAGTGAAAGAGGAGGGGAAAAAGGTCTCCAGCCCCGATTATGACCTGAAGGGCTGGTATGCAGCCGAGGTCCCCACCACGGTCCTGGCTGCCCTGGTTAAAAATGGAATCTATAAGGACCCTTATTTCGGCAAAAATCTAGACGATATTCCAACTCAACCTTTTAAACAGCCCTGGTGGTACCGAAAGGAATTCGAAGTCAAAATCAAAAAATCCTCCGAGCACGCCCGCTTGATATTTTATGGGATCAACTACAGCGCTGACGTCTGGCTCAACGGCCATAAAATTGCCTCCTCAGGTTCCCTTGTGGGAGCCTTCCGCATTTTTGAGATAGATATCACAAGTCTGGTCGAAAACGGAAAAAATGTGCTCGCGGTCATGGTCTTTCCGCCCCGACCAGGAGATTTTACAGTCGGTTTTGTGGACTGGAATCCTAGACCTCCTGACGAAAACATGGGAATCTGGCGAGAGGTAAAACTGCGGGTGAATGGCCCTGTTTCCATAAACCAGACTTTTATCCAGAGCAAGGTCGATCTTAAAACTCTTGAAGAAGCCGCACTAACTTGCACAGCAGAGCTGGTCAACCACAGCCATCAGCAAGTTCAAGGTGTGCTGAGGGGTGAAATGGAAGGAGTCCGATTCAGCCAGGAATATTCCCTAAAACCCTACGAGCGCCAGACAATTCTCTTCAATCCAGAAAAATATGCCGAATTGACCCTGCGTCAACCAAGGTTATGGTGGCCTAACAATCTGGGCGAGCAAAGTCTGTACAGACTCACGTTAAGCGCATTCGTTAGCGATGTGAAATCCGATAAACAGCACGTCTCCTTCGGAATCCGGGAAGTCTCGGATTATGTTAATGAGGAAGGCCATCGAGGTTATAAGGTCAACGGCAAAAAAGTCATGATTCGAGGCGGCGGCTGGGTTGATGATCTGATGCTGGCGGACGATCCCAGAAAAATCGAAGCTCAGATCAAGTATGCCAAGCACATGAACCTGAACGCTATCCGCCTGGAAGGATTCTGGGGAAGCAGCGAAAGACTCTACGAGCTGGCCGACAAATACGGAATCTTGCTGATGGTAGGCTGGAGCTGTCACTGGGAGTGGGACGAATACCTGGGAAAATATTGCGATGATGAATTTGGTGGAGTGCTGACGCGAGAAGATATGGAGCTGGTGGCAAAATCCTTCCAAGATCAGGTCACCTGGCTCCGAAATCATCCCAGCATTTTTGTCTGGGCCCTAGCCAGCGACAAGCTGCCAAGACCTGAACTGGAGAAAAGCTACCGAAAAAGTCTAATGGTCATCGACCCCAGCCGACCGATCCTGGTCTCAACAGCCTATCGAGAAAGCGTGATCAGCGGACCCAGCCGAGTTAAAATGAACGGGCCTTATGATTATGTGACACCCAACTACTGGTATGAGGACAAAGAGCATGGGGGAGCGTTTGGCTACAATTCAGAAACAGGACCAGGACCTCAACCTCCTCCTTTAGAAAGCCTCAAGAAGATGATCCCAGAGGATCACCTGTGGCCAATCGATGATTACTGGGATTATCACTGCGGACGTTTTGAATTCAACACCCTGGACCGTTACAGAAAAGCACTCGATAGCCGCTACGGTGCGCCCGGAAATCTAGCTGAGTTTGTTGAAAAAGCCCAGTTGGCCAACTATGAAGCGATGCGGGCCATGTTTGAAGCCTTTGCCGCCCATAAACCCATTACCACCGGAATCATTCAGTGGATGTTCAATTCTGCCTGGCCTGAAATGTACTGGCAGTTTTTCGATTATTACTTGATGCCCAACGGGGCCTTCTACGGAGCCAGAAAAGCCTGTACCCCTATCCATATCCTCTATCATTACGGCGATGAGGGGATCTATGTCTCTAATGAGACCCATGTGCTGGCCAAAGATTTGAAAGCAGAAATTCGTATCTTGAATATCCAGGCTAAAGTTCTTTTCAAGGAGAAGAAAAACATAAACATCAAAGCCTACTCCTCCCAGCGAATCTGGCAACTGCCTGAAATCGATGTCCCAGAAAAAGTCTATTTCGTTGATCTAAGACTCAAGGGTAAAAAAGGAAAAATGACCAGCCACAATTTTTACTGGCTGTCCACAAAAAAAGATATACTGGATGAAGAGGGAACAGAATGGTTTGTCACTCCTAACAAGGAATATGCGGATTTCACAGGATTAGAAGGGCTTCCTGAAGTAAAAATCCCCATTAGATTCAGATTTAAACAGAACGACGATAAAGGAGAAGTCCGAGTGAGGGTGAACAACCGCTCAAAATATATTGCCTTTTTTATCCATTTCAACGTCGCTGGAAGCAAAAGCGGGAATTCCGTGTTACCCATCTTCTGGGATGACAATTACATCTCTCTTCTACCGGGGGAAAAAAGAGAAATCAGCGCCCATTTTGCCTGGGATGACTTGAATGGAGAGACCCCTCTGCTCGAAGTGGGCGGCTGGAATCTGCCTCTGAGACGATTTAAGAAATAAGCATCCCTTATCTCTCAGCCGCCATCAAGAGCAGTATCTGGATATTTCATCCGAAATCTTTAGAATCATGATCAAATCTTGAGCAATATAATTCTTTTTTTTGTTCAAAATTGAACAGGCAATGTCCCTAGCCGTACAATTTTATTCACTTTTTATTGATGGGGAGAGTCGTTCCGCCTGGAGAGAATGGATGGCATGGTTTTTGCATACCTAATACTGCAAGGTATATAAGAATGTTAGGTATTAGATTCTAACACAGAGAAATGACATCCCAGGTCCTAGAATATCCGCGATTCGAGGTGTCCGCGCTAATAAAATAATAATCTGATATTAGGGAAAGGAAATGACGACCTCGGTTTTTTTCGAACGGCTCGGGTAGGTTATAATAAGGAGAAGAAAAATGCTTGACCTGGAAAAGGCTATAAGGAATTGGCGGAAGGCCCTCCATAAAATTGAATCCCTTGAGGATGGACACATTGCGGAATTGGAAGCCCATCTCAGGGATGAGTTAGAAGAGCGCCTCAACCGCGGCGAAAACGAAGATGAGGCTTTCCAGAAAGCTATAACAAATATAGGCACTGTCTTGGACATCGGAGCCGAAGTCTACAAGGCCAACACGCGCAGCCTTTACAGCCGCCCTCCCTGGGAGCAGGGTCGTTTCATGCCCGCTCTTATCTGGAACTACATCAAAATTGCTTTGCGTAAGATCAAGAGGCAGAAGGGTTTTTCTCTCATCAATATTGCTGGTCTAGCCGTAGGAATGGCTGCCTGTATCCTCATCCTCATCTGGGTACAAGATGAGCTGAGTTATGATAAATTCCATAAAAACAGGGATCAGATCTTCCGCATCAACGTTGTGGACACTTCTGGGGGAACAACATTCTATCAGGCTGGGTCACCCGCCCCTCTCGGGCAGGCAATGCTTACTGAACTCCCAGAAGTTGAGAACTTTGTTCGTGTACAGGCAGGGTGGCCGCGATGGAACCTTAACTTCGGGGAAAAGCGCTTCCTGGAGGAATACTTGGCTGCAGTAGGTCCCGCATTCTTTGAAATCTTCCAGTTCCCTTTTATAAAAGGCGACCCGAAAACAGCCTTAGACGACCGCTATTCGATCGTCCTCACCGAGGACCTGGCCAAAAAAATCTTTGGCGACGAAGACCCCATGGGAAAAATCGTTCAGTTGAACAATACGGACATGACAGTGACGGGGGTCATCAATAACCTCCCCCGGAATTCCCACCTCCGTTTCACATTTGCCTTCCCAGCTGTCAACATGACCAAGTGGCGGGAATCAAAATTGGACGAGTGGAGCTACGACCAATTTGCGACCTATGTTGTCCTGCGTAAGAATGCCAACATCACCAACGTCAATAAGAAGATGATGAACATCGTCAAGCAGCACCTTCCCCAAACCCAGGGTAGAGTCTATCTCCAGCCGCTCAGGAGGATTCATCTACATTCCACAGGTATCAATACCTGGATGCTGGCTTATCCCAACAAGGGCAACATCACCTATGTCTACATCTTTTCCTTAACAGCCTTCTGCATCCTGCTCCTGGCCTGCGTCAACTTCATGAATCTATCCACAGCCCGGCACTCCACCCGGGCCAAGGAAGTTGGAATGCGAAAGGTCGTGGGTGCCCGGAAGTCAGACCTGATCAGGCAATTTTTGGGAGAATCCACCCTCCTCACTTTTATAGCGCTCGCCATCAGTGTCCTCCTGGTAGAATTGATACTTCCCACATTCAGCAGATTGGCCGGTAAAGGACTGAGCCTGTTTCAATCAGGAAACTGGCAGATTCTGGCTGGTTTGTTCATCATCGCCCTGGTTACCAGCCTTATTTCTGGAAGCTACCCTGCTGTTTTCCTTTCCTCATTCCAGCCGGTCAAGGTCATCAAGAACGTCCGGCAGCTAGGAACAAGCCGTGGAGGAGCTCTGCGCAAGGTCCTGGTTGTCTTTCAGTTCACATTTACCATCGGCCTGCTGATCTGCACGGCTGTCATCTACCTCCAGCTTTACTTCATGCAGAACAGGGACTTGGGCTATGATACGGATAACATCGTTTATTTCGCTGGTTATAATGACTACGAAACAAACTACGAGGCCGCAAAAAATGAGCTGCTGCAGAACCCGGACATCCTGGGCGTCTGCCGAGGTTTCCCTCCTCCAGCAGGCGAATGGGGAACGACTGAGGTCGATTGGGAGGGAAGGGATTCATCCCTGGAGGTTAAGATCGCCAGGGGTCCCTGCAGTTACGACTATTTGAAAGTCTTTAACCTGAAAATAGTCAAAGGACGTTTCTTCTCCTCAAAATATGCCAATGATGACCAGAACTGGGTGCTGAATGAGACAGCCATCAAGGCGATGGGAGTGGAAGATCCTGTCGGCAAATGGTTTTCTCTCAAAGACCAAAAAGGTACGATCATCGGAATCTTAAAAGATTTCCACGGGTCTTCTCTGCATAACCCGATCGCTCCAGTGGCCATGCAGCCCGGCCGAGGATTTCATGTGTTCGTAAAATACAGACCTGAAAATATCGGGGCTCTCATGGCATTTTTGAAGACAAAATGGGATAAATTTGTGGGAACCCACATCCCCTTCCGGTATGAATTCATAGATGAGAATATTAAAAACTGGTATAAGACAGAGCAGCGGATAGGAAACATATTCCGGTATTTTACAGTATTGACCGTGTTCATTGCTTGTTTAGGGCTATTTGGTTTGGCCTCGTTCATGGCCGAGCGCCGGACAAAGGAGATTGGCATTCGGAAAGTCCTGGGAGCAGGAGTATCAGGGATTGTGCTGCTGCTGACCAAGGAATTTGCCAAATGGGTTATGGTGGCCAATGTGATCGCCTGGCCTTTGGCCTATTTTGTCTCGAAGAGATGGTTACAGGGATTCGCCTATCGAATTGACCTAGGATGGGAAATCTTTGTGCTTTCTGCTTTTGTGGCCTTGTTGATTGCCGTAGGAACGGTTAGCTATCAGGCCGTCAAGGCAGCGATAGCAAACCCGGTGAAAGCTCTTCGGTATGAGTAGCTAGCTTCATTAAAAAAGTATCTTTTGAATTTCATCATCCAATCCAGTCATCTCCCAACGGATCAAGGACAGGGGGATCATGCCCGCAGCCAGAAATTCATCCATGAAGGCTTTTAATTTGAACTCTTCTCCGAGCTGATCTCCTCTATCAGCCAGTAGCTTCTGAAGTTGAACCGAACCGATGAGATAGCCTACGCCATATGTCGGCTGCCTCAGGTAAAGCTCGATGTCATGCCACATCGTACGAGAGTCCTCGGGCAACCAACCAAAAGGTGTCTTATCAATGTTGAACTGAAACCCCTCCATCAGACTGAGTTCAAGGCTGTGCATCCGCAGATCAGAGATGGCTCTGGCAGCCCGGAAAGCAAGAAGGTTGTAGGCTAGCTCTCGAGACCGGGACCTCCCATCCAGCAGCCCGGTGTGCATCAATATTTCTTCCATTCCTGTGGCCAGGGCTTCGGCACGGATTCCATCGATGAAGTATATCCGATCCGTGCCCCTGATCGGACGCTCATCCAGTCTATGTCTTATTGCATCCGGAGAGTGGCCGACGAAATCATGAGGCATGAGGGGAAGGGGATCTCGATCTTGAATTTGGGCGAAATAATCTCGAACAGAACCTCTCCTCCAGCTCCGGACAGGTCTGAGCTGGAAAGTGTCTGTCACGGTAAGGATCTCCTGCGTTTTCAGGAAATCATAAAGAAAGCTCTGGGAGCTGTTGAATAGCTTGATATAGTCTTCGGCCGTCGAGACGGGAATGAGTGGAGGAAGATGACGATTTCTGTGCTCTTCCAACTTCATACAGGCCAAAGCTCGCTCATACTCCCGCTGGGATATGGCCAGCAATTCCTCCCAAGTATAAGGAAGAAGCTGTACGTTTTTCAGATACCAATTGTAGTTTTCAATTCCGATTCCTGCTGGGGCTGTCATCATGTTTTTATTGGTTTCCAGCCAGCTTTTGAAATCCTTCAAGGCCTCCAGGGCTTTTTCAGCACTAGGGACAAGATCAAGATGGTGTTCTCGCAATCGAGGGATGTACTCATCCATGAGGGCGATTTCTCTCTCTTTGGACCGGATGCCCAACATCGCCAGGTCAACGGCACCTTCTTTCAGGTTGCCTTTGGCCTGCTCGAGAATCTTTGGGATCGCCTTGAGTTTGGTCTTCAGCCAAGGGATCCGTTCCTGAGAGAGGGGAAGCTGAGGGAGGTGAAAGGAACCATGCATCTTCGGACCGAACTGGAAAGTTAGGGGCACATAAAAGGCCGGATCGCGAAACCAGGGACGAAGCACCCGGTGATCGAACTCCAGTCCGTTCATCTCAGCCCGGACAAGATAATAATCCACTTGCTGGGATATTGGCCAACCTCTTGCATCAATAGATGCTAGCCTGCTCTGAAAGTCCTTTATCTTGTTTCCCTGCTTGTTCATGGCTTCTGGAGTGTAATCCGGAACGCCGTCGATGACCTTCGGCTTTTGAAACTCACGAAATTCTCGGAAAAGCAGCACCAGATCCTCATAATCCTGGCCCGGTGCAGAAGACCCCCCAGACTTGCCAATGCTGTCTGAGAGCAAGATGAAAATGCCGGAAAAGATCAGTGTAAGCGTTAAAGATACGTACCTATTCTTCATGATGTGCCTCCTGAATTAACAAAGGTGACCCAGGAACCCTTATCCAGAACTGTTCTTTTAGTTTTTCTGGGACCCGAGGATGGCTGAGCGCTCGGTGAACATACCACACGAAAAGCGACCAAGTCAATGGCCAAGAAATGCAGGTATCACGATTTTCTGCCCATCTTGAAAACATTCAATAACTCTGGTATTTTAAAAAAGTCTCCATGAATCTTCGAAAATCTACATTTTATGACTTTGTGCGGGAAAAAAATTTCTTCATTTGCTATAAGTCAAATATTCCTTAAAATATTCTCAGGGATCTGATTTCGTACGATGAACAAGAGGTTATTAGAGCCTTTAAAAAACATCCGGTTTAAGACTTCTCTGTTTGTCCTTCTCCTCCTTATCCTCACCACAGGCATCCTCTATGTGATCACGGCAAACATAATGAAACGTCACTTCATTAAAGAGATCATCACCAGGGCCGAATCATTAAGCGCCAACATAGCTGCTACCGCTGGCTTCAGCTTCAGCTCTGAGGATTTACTCGGCCTGGACAATATCGTTTTTAAGATAAAGGGGTCTAATCCAGATATTGAGTATATTGCCATCGTGGACACCCAGATGAATACTCTTGTGCATAGTGATATAGAAAAATCGGGGGAGAAATTTGAGCCGACCGAAGGCCAAGTCTATAAAAAGGTTCCAGGAGGCGTCACCATAAATGAAATCTCTGGAGCACAGGGCAAGATATTTGAGCTGGTCAGTCCTGTTTTCTTCATGGACAAACAGCTTGGTTCAGTCATCTTTGGTATTAACAAATCCGTTTTATTCAACGCCCAGCGCGAGGCTCAAAAGAATATTGCCCTGGCCTTTGTGGTTATCCTGTTTTTAGGAATAGCCAGCAGCATCCTACTCTCCTCTTTGTTGACTCGACCCATTCAAGAGCTCTCCAATGGAGTCGCAGAACTCAAGGAAGGAAAGAACAGAAGACCGCTCCGAATCTATTCACGAGACGAACTCGGGAGATTAACAGAGAGCTTCAATGAAATGACAGCCCTGATAACTGCTCAACGAGACAAGCTCTCTAAATACGCTAACGATCTTGAGGCCTCCTACGTCTCTACTGTTAAGGTTCTGGCCGCTGCCATAGATGCTAGAGACAGCTATACTCTTGGTCATTCCACAAGGGTTGCTAAGTTATCAATAGAGCTAGGAAAAGAAATTGGACTCGACAAAGAAGAAATTGAAGAGCTCGAGATTGCCTGCCTCTTCCATGATGTGGGCAAGATAAAGATTCCTGACTCCATCCTTCTCAAGAAAGACGAGCTAAACGATTCAGAATTAATAGAGATGAGGCGGCATCCCGAATACGGTACCGAAATTCTCAGCAAAGCTCCCTCGCTGTTAAAGTATATTCCTGCTGTGAGGCATCATCATGAATGCTTTGATGGCACCGGATATCCGAACGGATTGAAAGGTGATAAAATTCCCCTTAAAGCTGCGATCATATCTCTGGCTGATTTCTTCGATGCGATGACCTCAGAACGACCTTACAGAGATGCCTTTACAGAAAATGAAACTCTGAGTAAGATTAAGAATCTATCTAAAAAAAGATTTGATCCCTATCACATCGAGGCTTTTCTAGGGCTGTTCAAGAGACTAAAATCTAAACTGAACACATAGCCTGGAAATGAAATTAATGAAAAGCATGATCAGGAAAATTCTCCTCCTGAAGTTTATTCTGATCAGCTTATTCATACTCTCCTGCGCGCCCCAAAAAAAAGAAGCTTTCGATCAAGTCACCATAGAACCCCAACAGCAGATCGTAGGAGGCAATTATCAGAAGGCTCTGGATTATTATATTGTTGCCTTTGAAAAACATCCCAATGATGAGAAGCTCTTAAAAGATTACATCATCACTCTTAAAAGAATCAACCAGATCGGAAGTGCGGCCTTTGAAGCCGAGAATTTTGTCTTGGCCGTCAGAATCTATTCTATTCTATTGAAGAACTTTTCACAATTTAGAGACTTTGACAGGTCACTGCCCTTCACTAAAAACTCCTTGCGCAGCCATGTTAGAGATTGCAAAATCAACCTGAGCGAAAGGCAATCTCGCCAGTATCTCGAGGCAGGCAATTTTACAAAAGCCATAAATTCTTACCGAGCTACTTATCTGCAGTACTCTAGTGATCCAGTTCTCACCACCAATCTAATAAATATCATCCTCGACATGAAATTCCTGGCCCAGATATCCATCTCCAAAGAGGATTTTCTCTCTGCAGGAAGAATCTATTATGCTCTACTGAAAGAACAAAAATACTTCAACAAGTTTTATAAATCGTTGTCAATTCCTAAGGACGTTTTAAATGAGGGGATTGAAAACTGTAGTCTGCAGCTGACCAAAAGAGGATTAGAAAAATACCGAGAGGGCAATCTTGCTGAGGCCATTTCCATCTGGAAAGGAATTTTAAAATTTGACCCTGACAATCAGCAGATAAAGAAAGCCATCGAGACAGCTTCTACCCAGCTCAAAAGCATAAAAAAAGGCAATTAAACAAGGTCTCCTCTTGAACGACTTCCCAAGCTTGACTTTTTCCGGGTATTAAATAATTCTATCATTCGGCATGAATACGCATAAGAAACCAGGAGAACTTCAAAGCACCGCAAGAAAGGAGATGACATGAGGCTTAAATCCACAATGCTATTTTTTACTTTGATGACTCTGTTAGTGCTGGGATGGGTCAAATGCCGGATCCCAACGCCCTTCCCTCCTGTTCTCCCTACTCCAGCTAAAGTCTTGTTTGCAGGAGTCAGGTCGTCGAGTTACGGAATAAAGCCTTTTCCAGAGCCCTCTGAATGGCAGAGTGCCATGAGCACCATGAGCAACAACTTTGAAGGTTCAACCCCCTGTGCGATCTGGATCGTTGGTGAATTCCAGCGTCCCAAGGATTGCCGGCTTTTTTTCCCTACCGATGGAAAACAATATCCCTATATTCAATTCGAAGCCATCGATAAACATGAAAAATATCTACGTTTTTTTGACCAGGCAGGGATAAAAGTATTCTTGCAGGTCGAGCCAGCCCAGGCAGATATGATTACCTTGATTGATCTGGTGCTCGAAAGATACAAGCATCATGAATGCGTTATCGGCTTTGGTGTGGATGTTGAGTGGTACCGGGAATTCGAGAATCCAAAATGGGGAGTCAGAGTGGATGACGCTTCGGCCCAACAATGGGAAGCGAGGATGAAATTTCACAATCCAGGCTACCGATTATTCCTCAAGCACTGGGATAGGAACTGGATGCCAGAAACATACCGGGGCGATATCATATTCGTGGATGACAGCCAGATATTCAAGGGTTTTAATTATCTGGTGGATGAGTTTGTGCATCACTGGGCCAATTACTTTAGGCCAAATCCTGTTTTTTTCCAGATCGGCTACCGATCGGACAGACCCTGGTGGAAGAAGTTGAATAATCCACCTAAGACTATCGGAGACGCGATTCGAAAAAGGATAGAACAGGAATGCGGCATCTTCTGGGTTGATTTTACCTTGAGAGAAGTCTTTCCCTCTGGAGAGGAATAAAGCCCTGTGCAGGAATACAAGAAAATATGCTTTTGGATAGTTACTCTCTTATGCCTCCTTGTTCTGGTTAGCTGTGCCCAGAAAGAGGAACTCGCAGTGCCGGAAGAAGAGCTACTGGTCGGCGTCAAAATCTATGACCATGCCGGAAGTTTTCCTGAATTGTTTGAAGAATGGCGTTCACTTGGTATCAACACAGCCTTGGTGAGCGCTTCTTTGATATCCGACCAAGAATTCAGGAGTTTGGCGAAAAAAAATAATATCGCAACCTTTGTAATCATTCCCATCTTCTACAATCCAGAAGAATTGGAGAAAAGACCTGACCTTTTTGCCATTACCGAAACGGGGAAAAAAGCCAACGAAGAATGGGTGAGCTTTATCTGTCCCTCGCGCCAGGATTATTCCAGCCAGAGGGTGGAATACGTCAAGAATCTGGTGAGAGATTATGATCCTGAAGGAATCAGCCTGGATTTTATCCGTTACTTTGTTTACTGGGAAAAAGTCTACCCGGACAGGACCTTGAGCTCACTGTCCAATACGTGCTTTGATTCTTATTGTCTGGAAGGGTTTCAAAAAGCATCAAAGATTAAAATTCCTCAGAAATTGGCTGAGACCAGCGAAAAAGCGAGCTGGATAATCGAAAATCACCTCCCTGAATGGACTGAATGGAAATGCCAGGTGATCACCAGCATGGTCAAAGCCTTCTCCGAAGCAGCAAGAAAAATAAAGCCTGGAATAAAAATAAACGCGCACACAGTTCCCTGGCGGAAGGAGGATTTTGGAGGAGCGATGAAAATCATCGCGGGTCAGGATCTGGCCCAGATCGCCACTCATGCAGATTATCTCTCGCCGATGTGCTATCACCACATGGTCATGAGAAATACTTCCTGGATTCAGTCCGTAGTTGAAGATGTTTATAGGTTAACCCAACATCGAGTCATCCCCAGCATTCAGGTCAAAGAAGCCTATATTGACAAGACACTCACCCAGACTGAATTCAGAGATTCCTTAGTGGAAGCCCTAAAACCGCCCTCAAAAGGAGTGGTCTTCTGGTCATGGGAAAGCCTGGCCAACTCTCCAGGCAAGAAAGAACTCATCAAAGAAGTTTTAGAATCCAGAAATCTTTCTTCAAAACAAATGCTATTCTAGATCGCGGAATTTCTTCTTTATGTTTGCTCGTTGTTCCATATCATGCAGGAATTGCTGTGAATTTTTGTATAATCTTCTGACCCTTATATTTGGCAGATATCTGATCGCTTCCCTAAAGTTTTTTTTGGTTATGAATAAGGGATCCAGCGTACAGCCTTCATAATCACTAAAGTGTTTCTGGAAAACATACCCATCGCAAATAGCGCTCAACACGAAATCCTCATATCCTGTAGAATAGTAGGTATCATCATCTCGAAGCTTGCCGAACGGAGAATCCTTAACATCAAAGCCAATCCTCTTATCCTTGAATTCTTTCATGACTCTATCGATAACTCCGTCGACGGGGTAATCGTGCTTTTTCAGGCTTTCTCTCGTCGCCCAGGGATAGTGGAGGAAGATGTTAAAAACTCTATCCGGCATCTTTCGATAGATGATGTTTCCCATCCGCTTTTTCTCTAGCTTGATGAGCCTCTTTTTTTCAAAATCATAGATGGGTTGGTAGTAGCGAGTGAAGGCATGATGAGCGCCCGCATAGATCAAGGCCTTTTTCCTTTTTTTGACAAATTCTTTGACTATGATACGGGACATGTATTCATCACGCTCACCCTTGTAAAACACTCTTTTTCTCTGGACAGTATTCATTTCTTCTCTTAACAAGTCCCAATTGGCCCTATAATCCAGGTTGACCACTCTGAATTTCGGAGCATCTGGAGGCAGGGATTTATTCAGTTCCCATGCTTTTCTATAGATATCTAGGTACTCCTTATAGGGCCAATAACTTCCCCACTTGAACACGAGCCAGCGGGCAAGATCTTCATCATAGGTCGGGGCTGTTAACAGAGAATCTACCTTGCGCTGATACCCATAGCAACCGAACTCAATCCCTAGGTTGTAGACCCCACTCTTATACAGATGAGGAATGAGATTGTGAATCAATTCAACATCGTGCTTTATATGGTGGTGTTCGCCGATAAAGACAATATCATAATCCTGGAACTTGCTGACAACATAATCCTCTGGAGTCATCCCCTGAGATTTTAGGTATTGGACCAGTTCTTGCTTTTCCTCCTGCGCTATCTCCCTCATGGGTTTCTTGGGCAATGTCAAACCAAGCAAGAGGATCGCAGTCATCAATAAATACAGGATTGATTTTTGCATCTTCTTCCTCATTGCTTGTAGATTCGAGTCGGTTTATCGTTTACAAAACGCGCTCTCAAAATGTTGAAACACATTTTTCATATAATCCCAGAAATTTCCATCTGGCCAGAGATGCTCATATAATACAGTGATAAGATCGTCTAATATTTTTAAATGCCCTGTTATATCCTTTTAATTATCATCACTTGATAGGAACACAGGTACAGATTTTATCACAAGTGCAAATTATTCTTGTTCTGGAGGGGGCGCTTCTTCGAGGAGGAGAATACGTTCCTGGAACGCAGTTGCACACGCAGATAGCTCCGGGGGGTGTAGGAGTTCCGCAGGGAAGAGTGTAAGTAATAACCTGGCCGTATTCATTGGTATAGGTATACTGGACCGCCTTTTTTCCTTTTTCCAGCGCCGCCGGGTCAAAAAGGCAGCTGATGAATTTCCCTAAGGAAATGTCCCAGAGCTTGATGGTTTTATAACTTGAACCGGAGACAACGATCCTTCCGTCTGGGCTGAAGGACAGGCTTCTGACAGAATCATTATTCCCGCCTAACGTCATTACCAGTCTCATCGAAGGAATCTCCCAGAGCTTGATAAGCCCTTGACTTAATCCTGAAGCCAGGAGATATCCGTCTGAGCTGAAGGAGACTGGATGTGCAAATCTTGTGTTCACTTTTAACTTTTTAAATACTCGACCTCGGGGTACATCCCAAAGCCTGAGAGAGCCGTCCACTGATCCTGATGCCAAAAGGCTTCCGTCCGGACTGAAAGATACTGAATCAACTCTGCTTTTATGACCTTCGAAGGAAACAAGCAATTTACCCGAGGGTATCTCCCAGAGTTTGACAGTACTATCCCCTGAGCCAGACGCTAAAAGCCTCCCTTCAGGGCTAAAACATACTGCGGAAACTGAATCTGTATGTCCTTCTAAGGTCCTCAATAAATTACCTGAGGGTATCTCCCAGAGCTTGATGGAATGATCTCCTGAACCCGATGCCAAGAGTGGCCAAACAGGACTCATAGACACAGCAAGAATCGAATGATTATGCCCTTGCAAGGTCTTCATCATCTTACCAGATGGTATCTCCCAAAGCTTGATGGTTTTATCCTCTGAGCCAGAGGCCAGGACTTTTCCATCCCAGCTAAAAGATACTTCATGAACACTTGAAGTATGCTTTCCTAAAGTCTTCACCTTCTTGCCTGAAGGCATCTCCCAAAGCTTTACGGTTTTGTCTCCTGAACCCGATGCCAGAAGCTTTCCATCTGGACTGAAGGAAAGGCCCCGAACATCTTTTAAATGGGCCTTGACCAGCCCTTCACACGCCCCTGTTATCATTGGGGCTTCTTTTTCTAAAAAATTCTGCATTGTACTGCATCCAGCTAGGGTTCCTATTCCCACAGCAGAGGTAATTAAAAACCCTCGCCTTCCCATCCTCCAGTTTCCTTCAAGCTTCTCTATCCGATAAACCATTGGCTTCTCACTGCTTTTATCAGAATACACCCGCTGCAGCCTGAAATTTGGTTTTTCTAATTTTTCACGACTCATCGTTCCTCCTCTTTACGAGACTTCAATCATTTATTCTGTTGCTAATCCATACCAAGCCCTGGCTTTCTTTGATGTTTTTCAGTAACAGGAATTTGGTCAGCTCCTGGTTCAAATAGCACCTTCTGGTGGGTTGAAATCCTTCTGGAGTTTCTTCTGAATAGGTTTTGATAGCACAATCTCCAGCACAGTGCCACCTGCAGAAACAGCCCTCACAGTAAGAAATATCCTCTACAGTGCGATTAAAATGATCTTCTATCTTCTTTTTATGAAGACTGAATCCGGCGTCTCTTCTAAATCTTCCCACAATGAATTGGTCGCCTAAGGGGTGATCTCGGCCATAGGTCTCAAAGCAAGTGGTCACGTCTCCTTCGGGAGTTACCACGAAGGCCCGGCAGGCGGCCATGCAGAAACGTTGAGTCAGCGCATCCAGTCTGGCTCCGGAATAAAAGAGGTGAATCCCCTCTTCTTCAGCTCTCCTCAATCCTTTTATGAACTGATCGATAAACAGGTCAAGGTCAGAAACTTCAGCCCGATTTTTCTTGGCCCGTCCTTCCATAAATACAGGCTCTACCTGAATCTTGTTTGGTCTGAACTGCTCACAGACAAAAGAAATGCTTTCTTCTAATCGATGGACAGATCTATTGGTTACAGTCATGCGGATACCATAAGGGAATCCTGCTTCATCCAGGGAATGAAGCGTCTCCACAACCCGGGGGAATGAATCATTCCCATTTTTTGTAGGCCGTTGCTGATTTTGGATAGCAGGCAAGCCATCAAATGACAAGCTGAGCTCGGTAAAATTCTGAATAATATAATCAAGCATCTTCCTAGACCAGTAGCCATTAAAAGATCCGCTTACTTTAAGGGCGAAATCATTCTTTGTCGCTAGCGAGTGAGCATAGTCGGCTGCCCGAGTGAGAATATCCCAGTTGAGGCTGGGCTCGCCACCACCGTGAAAGCCAAGGGTCATTTCAGGAGATTGATTCCTAATAACCTCTTCTGTTACATAATTAATGCTTTCTCTGGCTATCTCCCAGGTCATCCTTTTTGCAGCATATTCTCCGGAGGAAGCATAACAGTAAAGACAGCCCAGGTTACACTGGTTGGTCAAAAAGAGAACCACCGCATCATACTGAGTTCCGTTGTCTTGGTATTTATCAACAGGTAAAGGCTCGGCCTGAAAGAAAGAAAGGCTGTTGAGAAAATCAGAGCCCTCTAGAAACTTCTTCTTGGAATAAGAAGGATTGGAGGGAGTTCTAGGGGACGACAATCTAGATGAATCCAGCTGCTGGGCATACTCAAAAATTTCGTTCACTAGTCTGGGATTGGCCACAAAGGCAATCCCCTTAAGGGGAGCGTAAATAATATATTTCTCTTTGCCAAGAGCTATGGAAAATATCTGTTTCAGGAGGCTGCAATCGTTTGGCTTCATTCGAGAAAACCTTGATTCAAGCGAGCCATCTCAGCTTATCTCACTAGAATGAGTTCTTTCTGAGGCTCGGCTAGGAACTCGGCTCCTCCCTCTTTCACTACCACCATCTCTTCCACAGTCACAATACCACGTTCTGGAACTTTCAACCTCGGTTCGATGGTAAAAACCATGCCCTCCTCTAGCGGCTTGTAAGGCTTCTGCGCATACTTTTCCCAGGGTGGACCTAGGAGTGCTGTTCCATCATGAGCGAATCGTCCCACCTGATGGCCTAGAGCATGGGGGTATTCTTCATAGCCCTGGGAAACAATGTGTTCGCGGGCGACTTTATCGATCTCGATACCCTGAACACCAGGCTTCAGGGCCTGCCTGGCCAGTTCGATGGAGGTGACAATCGTGTCCATGCCTTTTTGCACTTCTGGGGGAGCCTGGCTCTCCCCTTCTTGCAGGACATAGAATGTCCTTTGAAGGTCAGAACAGTAGTCTTCGTACTTGACGCCAAAGTCCATATTGAGGACATGTCCCCTTTCCACTTTACGGTCAGTCGGCTTGTAATGGGCTTCAGCAGTTTCAGGCCCGGTAAAAACAGCCGGACAATGGGATTTTTCCCAGGCAAAATCCAGCTTTCGTTTTTCGACTTCTCTGATCATGAAATCAGCGATTTCCTTTTCTGTCTTCCCTGGTTCAATGAGGGGAGTGACTTGAGAGATGATATCGAGCGTATGCTGGATAGCCTTTTTGATGCGTTCAATCTCGTATTCGGTCTTTCTGGCTTTCAGACTCGAAGCGATCTTCTCGGCAGAAATGATCCTGTCTTCATATCCGATCTCGGAGAGAAACTCATGAAGAGTCAAATACATCCCATGAGTCAGGCCATCACTGATCTCGCTATCTTTGGAAAAATTCAAGGCAATCGAAGAGGGATTGATCTCTTTTATAGTTTTTAAGAAATCCTCCTTTATGCCTTTGACATAACTTGAAACACTCTTATAGACTCCCAGGTCTTCGACAGTTTGCTTGTCCATCTGGCCTACGATGGCGTAGCTCTCTCCAGTCTTAGTAAGGATAAAGGCCGAATGCCAGGTCACATCAGCTGTGACCAAGAAATCCAGCATCGAATCCCTGGTTATGGCGCTCTCCCTCACAAAAGTCACCCAGCAGTCGACATCATATTCAGTTAAGATCTTAATGGCTTGTTCAACCTTTTCTTGAATGAGCATGAAAACCTCCCTTTTTTCTATTCTTCCCGCTCTTTGAATTCCCCAGCGGTTTTAGTGAATATGTAGAGAAGTCCCACTCCCAGGATGAGATGACCAGCAAGAATGAACCAGACATATTCCGGATGATTCGCCTTGTTAAAAACACCATAAAGGGTCGTGTAAGTCACTCCGCTCAAGGCAGAACCGATCAAGAGCGCCACAAAATTTATCCCCATATAGAGGCCGGCTTTTTCCTTAGGAGCAATCCAGGTGATGTACTCTTGAATTCGTGGGGATGAGATCATTTCTCCCAGGGCAAAAAGGAAAATTCCGAGGAAGATAAAGGCCGCCGCTGAAATTCTTGCATACCCGATGACAGAAAATCCTATTGCGGCCACAAAAAGGCCGAAGAGAACAGTGGGAAGAGCCTTGAATCTCTCGATGATCCTGGACACTAAGACCTGGAAGATCATGATGATGTAGCCGGTGTGCGCGATCGTTTCCCCTAGAATGCGCCTTTGGCCTTCAACTTCATGAGATAAGAAATCGGCCAGGCCTCTCCCAAAAACGCTTTTTATATTGAGATAGAGCTGGGCGGTATCAATGTTACTATCAACATAAAGGGCGCATAGATTAAAGAAAGCCCAGAAAGGAAGCCAGAAGAACAACCCGAGCAGCACGATAAAGACAGCGAATTTCAGATCTGAAAAAGCGATAGCAATATCTTTGAATTTCTGACCAAGGGTAATCCCCTCAATCTCTCTCTTCGGCTCCTTGTAGAAGAAAATCGTGATTAAAAGCATCACACCAATGGCGATCGCTGCAGCTAAGAAAGCGTAGTTCCAGGAAATGGCTCTAAGTTTCCCAGCCACGATGGGTCCGAAAGAACCACCCACATTGACCATAGCATAAAAAATGCCAAACCCGAGTGTTTTGTTCGTTTTGTCTGTGACAGCCCTGACTGTACTGGCAATAAGAGGTTTAAAGATACCGGCCGCCAGACCGATGCTGAGCATGGTTAGAGCGATCCCGGAGAAGGTCTTGGTCAAAAGAAGAAGCAGTATGGATGGCAAATAAGCAAGATAAGATACGATAAGAACTTTCTTGAACCCGAACCTATCGGCAAACGTGCCCGATATCACAGGAATCCCGTAGGAAAAAAACAGAAAAATGCTCTGTACGATCCCTAACTGGGCTCTGGTATAGCCAAGGTGGCTCATGTAAATTCCAAAGCCGAAATAAATGCCGTAATAGGCAAACCTCTCTAGGACCTCGATGCCATTAGCAATCCAAAAGACCTTTGGAAAAGGCGTTCTCTTAGCCATATTTCCCCCAGGTATTGATATTTTGTTTTCTATAAAATGCGGAAATTCGAAATTTTAGGTTGATGAGCCGTCTAATCCTCATGCTCCCTGTTTGTTTAGCCATAGTATAAAAAAGAAGCAGGAGAAGCAAGAAAATATTTTGGCAACGAGATATAAAAAGTCTCACGGATTGGCAAGCATTAAATACATTGACTGTTAAGCTGATAATGTGTTAGTTTTAGCAATTGCGCTGAAGGGCAAAAGATGGGAAATAAATCGAATGAGGTAAATTGAGTGCTAAAAGAAACATCTCATTCCGATCAAGTCGTTGCCGAGCTCATCGGCGCCTCAAAAAAATTCAAAAGCGGCAACATTGAAATTACCGCTTTGCATAAGACTGACTTAACCCTAAAAAAGGGGGAACTTCTCTTAATCATCGGACCTTCCGGGTCTGGAAAAACGACCCTGCTCTCCCTGATCGGATGCGTGCTTTATCCCACCAAGGGATGCGTCTGCATCCATGGAATCAACACCAAGGAATTGAATGATAAAGAGCTGGCGGGTCTGCGCCGGAAAGAAATCGGTTTCGTCTTCCAGCATTTCAACCTGATTTCTCCTCTCAGCTCCGAAGAAAACATCATGGTTCCCCTTATACTGAATAAGTTATCTAAAGATACGGTCAAGGAAAAAGTCTTACAGGCTCTGAGCCTGGTCGGATTGGGCCAGCGGAAGAAATCTTTACCCAAACAGCTGTCGGGCGGTGAACAGCAGCGAGTGGCCATCGCCAGGGCTCTCGTTTCAGATCCGTCCATCATTCTATGCGATGAGCCGACCGCCTCACTTGATGAAGAATCCATGGAAGTGGTTATGAAAGAGTTGAGTGATCTGGCTGATTCCGGCAAGGCCGTCGCCATAGTTACTCATGATTTTAGACTCAAGGACTACGCAGATAGAATCTTATTCTTAGAAAATGGCAGGGTTATCGAAGAAAAGGGAGAAAGGTGAAAGCCGTGAAAAGCACCCGAAATGATTCATTGTGTTCTTCGATACATCAGCTCTCTAAATCCAGGTTAAGATTTATTATCATCCTGAATATGATGATGATCCTCTCCATTTTTACCGGTTGTAGTTCAAAAAAAGAAGACCAGAGGGACACTGCTGCAGTCTTCGATATGACACCCACGCAGGTTTTTGGTCTGGGTCGAGTTGAACCGGAATTGAAAATTTTAAATTTGAACAGTGAAACTTCAGGAATAGTCACTAAAATCAACTTTCAGCCCGGAGATATCATCTCCCAAGGGCAATCCATCGTTGAGCTATCTAATGCGATCGAAAAGGCCCGAGTGGAACAAGCCGCGGCTAGGATACAAACCCAGCTCTCTCAGATCACAGCAGCTAAAGCCGCGCTGGCCTCTACAAAAATCAAAACAGATAATGCAAAGCTCACCTTTGAACGGTCCAAAAAGCTCTACGAACAGGATGCTGAAGCCAAATTTAATTTTGACTTGGCCAAAACCGAGTACGAGTCGCTTCTGGAAGAGATCAAACGTTTACAGGCTGGAGTTATTGCTGCTCAAGACCTCCTGAAGCAGTACCAGGCAGACTTTAAGCTGGCTCAAGCGGAATTAAGCCGAAAATTCGTCACAGCCTTGACCGACGGCCAACTCCTGTCGCTCGATATCACCCTCGGCTCGCTGATTTCTCCTGAAAATCCTTTCGGCACTTTCGCTCCTCAAAGTCCGCTATCAGCTTGGTGTGAGATCGACGAGCTATTCGCCTCAAAAGTCAGCGTGGGGCAGAAGGCCTATGTGAGGTATCTCGGAACAACCGAAGCTCTGGCCTGGGGAAAAGTTTCATTTGCAGGACCTTACTTGAGGGAAAAATCCATCTTTTCTGATGAAGTTGGAGATCTCGAAGACCGCCGAGTGCGCGAAGTCAGGATCACACTGGATCCCGATTCCAACCTGTTGTTCGGCAGCAGAGTGGAATGCGTGATCCTGCTCAAGGAGTGAAAAAGCCAAAAAAATGTTTCGTTTTGCTCTTCGCTTCCTCAGCTATGATAAACCAAAATCGATCGGTGTCATTCTCGGTATCATCATCTCCATCTTCCTGGTCGGTCAGCAAACAGGCATCTTCATCTTTCTCACCAGTGCTATGTCCGCCTTAGTCGATAATACTCAGGCGGATTTATGGGTAGTCGATAACCGGACGACCAATGTCAACGCCCTGGGGCAGCTCGATGTTCGGATAGGCTATCAAATCGAATCTCTTCCTGGCGTTAAGAAAGCCTATCCCTTAGTCATTTCCGGAGGAACAGCAAAATTTCAAGGAGGAAAATCAGCGCCAGTTCTCATTATCGGCGCGCAGCCCCCGCTTTTCAGGGGAGGACCCTGGAAAATTGAATCTGGAGATCTGCCAGACCTTCTGGAAGAAGGAGCCATTTCTTGCGACATATTTGACAGTAAAGAGCTGAACAACGCCCGCTTAGGGACCCAATTCGAGATCAACGGGAGAAGAGTCTATGTTGCTCTTCAGACCAAAGGCGTGAGAAGCTTTGGAGGCATTTATATGTTCTCCACAGCCTCAAGAGCAAGAGCCTTGGGAAAAATCTCCAGGTTCAAAGCCAGTGCTTTCCTGGTTGATGTCGAAGACAGCATAGACCCAACTCGGATGAGAGATCAAATCAATAAGATCATCTACGGAGTAAGAGCCTGGACAAAAAAAGATTTCTCAAGAGCGACGGTCTCGACTATCCTCTCCACCAGTGGAATTGCTTTTTCCATTGGCACTCTGATCCTCTTTGCCGCCATAGCTGGCATGGTTATCATCGGGCTGACCATGTATTCCGCTGCTGTAGATCGGCTTCGCGATTACGGGACCTTCAAAGCCATCGGGGCAGATAACACCTACATCCGCAATCTCATCTTGAGTCAGGCTCTTTTCTTTGCTTTTACGGGGTATGGAATAGCTATAGTCTTAATAGAAGGGTTTCGAAAAGGCATTGCCAATTCAGGTGTCCTGTTTGAATATAGTATGCTTATTAAAATCGTGTTCTTTATCGTAACCATAGTCATTTCTCTTGGAGGAGCGGCGTTTGCCATGCACCGGATAGGCAGAGTTGAGCCTGCCAGCGTGTTCAGGACTTAACCGTACGGGCAAAGACCGCAAACAGTAAATTCTCGCCATTGACGTGGGCAGCTAGTCAGCTGTCCTTTGCTTGCTAAATCTATAAATCTAATCTAAGCAAGGGTAATCTCCGCTAGAGACTGGGAAAAGGGAGACGCGCTTAATCTTCTCGGATGATATTGAGGACATTGGCGGTGACTTCTCGGGTAACGATATTTCCTTTCGGCCATCTGATTCGGGCTGAAATTTTTCCGCTATAATTCCCGAGCCCAAAATGCAGTTTATGGGTTGACTGAACCCGGTTGTATCCAGCACCGAGCTCGTTGTATCCGATGATATTATCTTCATCATCCAGAAGCTCGACCTGAGCTCCGATGGCATCTTTATTAGAGTCTTTCCCCTCGAGCTCTATAATCACAAAATTTTGATCGCCATGGGTCTTATTGATGAATAACTTGTAGGGGCCTTTATTCCCGGGGATCAAACCATATCCGTTGGTCATAAAAATATCTGGCAAACCATCATCGTTGACAAAACCAGCGATCAGCATGCCAGCCTGATAGATATCGTCCTCAGGATTTGAGAAGGGATTATTCAACTGCTTTTTAAAATTCAAGTTGGACTTATTGATCAGGATTATGGGGTCTCCGTTGTAGTCTCCTTCCTCGGTACCGCGAATTCCAATCACATCCTGCCATCCGTCGTTGTTAAAATCAAAGATCACCAGCGACCTGGTGAACTGGACGTGCTCCAGGGCTCTGACATCAAGTTCTAAGAAATCGTTACCTTCCAGGTTTATGAAAATCTTGTCCTGTGATTTCCCTCTCTTGTGAATCTCCAATTGAAAGGGAATCACATCATCCACCTCTGAAAACGTCAATTCACCCTGAAAATCATTGAACGGCTGCTCGAATTTGCAGCGTAGGTACCAGGAGCTTTCCTGAGGATCATGCCAGATATAAGTGCCCTTCTTGTTCATATTGGGTCTCCCCCTAGCCTGGTCAGCAGAAATTGTGGCGATGCGTGATGGGGGATTTGCCTTTGCTTCGCCAAGGTAAATATCTGAGGGATTATCGGGAGTTATCCCAGGCTTTACCCAGAAATAAATATCAACTTGGTCAGCATCTGACGAAACCTCTATTCCATCAACATCAGATTTGGATTGGCTATTGTTCGGATCCACGCTAGTAAAGGCAATCCCCACCTTTTCGCTGTTAAAGGAAAAATGGTCTGAATACGAGCGAGGAGGCCTGGTTCCGAGCACAACGTCCAAGAAGCCGTCATTGTTGAGATCTCCGAGCGCAGCACAAGTCACCAGGGAAACAGAACTCAACTCTGATTGGACTTGCTGATACTTTCCCTGGTCTCTGATAAGGAGAAAGGCTTTGTCACCTTTAATCTCGATGAAATCTTGATCCCCATCTCTTTCATAATCGAAGAAAAGACCTCTTCCATGTGATTTCCAGCTTTCATTCAGATTAAAGCTAGCATCAGGAACAAACTCCACACGACTGGGACTGCTCTTGTTCCTAAGATATATATTAGTCGTATCCGGAAGCACCAGAGCGGTCAGGTAAAAATCGACTCTCCTGCCGTCTCGGCTGGCCAGAGGAAGAAAAGACCGCGACCGCATAGATCTCAACTCTAGGTTCGTGCTCTCGGTAATATCTCTAAAATCGAACTGACCAGTCTCGGTGAGGAGATTCAAATAGAGGTGGTTTTTTGCGCCGGGGCCTCGGCCTTCAGCACCGCCGGCTGCGATCAAGACATCCTTATCTCTATCGTTATCAATATCCACGACCGTGATGCCATGTCTATCCAGCTTTTCCCATACCACAGGAAGGACATGAGAATAGTCCACGAACTGGCCAAAATGATTCAGGTAGACCGAAGGGCTCATCCAGCCGTGATTGCTCACTATCAGATCGTCCCATCCATCGTTGTTGATATCAGAAAACACAGCTCCGAAAGTTGCTGTAAACTTGCCCATATCTGAAGCAAAAGGCAGCTCTTCAAAATCGAGGAATATGAACTTATCGTAACCAGGGCTTTGGGCATCAAATAAGCTGGACAGGAATAATACAGCAGCGATGACTAGACAGCTGACCAACCCTATTTTTCCAATGGATTTTTTCTTTCTACCGGAAACCCTAGGGCTATAACGCATGTCTCTCTTTATTTCCGGGTATCATATCATCATTGCTTTAGCCTAAGAATTGTGTTAAAAACCGGTGCGCGAAAAGCTCGAGAAACTCGATATCCTTTTATTCCTTATTTTTCCCTTTCTATCTGCTTCCGGATCTTCTCCCAGGGGTCACGAAGGGTCACCGTGCGATTAAAAACGAGCTTATCAGGAGTGGAATCAACTGTATCCACACAAAAATAGCCCAGCCTTTCAAACTGAAAGCGACTTCCTGGTTTCGCGTCTTTAAGGCTTGGTTCTAGCATGCAGGAGGTCAGCGTTGCCAGGGAATTCGGGTTTAAGTTCGATTTGAAATCCTTTCCTTCCTCCACCTCGCTGGCATCCCGTTTGGTGAAGAGATAATCATATAAACGCACCTCAGCCTCAACCGCTTCTTTGGCCGAAACCCAGTGCATCGTGCTCTTGACTTTACGTCCGTCAGGTGCATCTCCACCCCGCGTGGCCGGATCATAAGTGCAGTGCAGTTCGAGGATTTCTCCTGTCTTCTCGTCCTTGATCACATCAACACACTTAACAAAATAGGCATAGCGTAAGCGCACTTCCCGCCCGGGGGCCAAGCGGAAAAATTTCTTGGGCGGCTCCTCACGAAAGTCATCCTGTTCGATGTAGAGGACACGCGAAAACGGGACTTTTCTGGTTCCCATGCTCGGGTCCTCTGGATTATTGACAGCCTCCAGCTCTTCTTCCTTATCCTCCGGATAGTTGATGATAACCACTTTAAGCGGGCGCAAGACAGCCATCACCCGGGGAGTGGTCTTGTTCAATTCCTCACGAATACTGTTTTCCAGCATGACGATATCAACGATACTGTTGGCCTTGGCCACTCCGATCTCATCACAGAAATTCCGGATAGACTCGGGCGTATACCCGCGCCTTCTCAATCCTGATAAGGTAGGCATGCGCGGGTCATCCCATCCGCTCACAAGGCCTTCTTCTACCAGCTCCAGAAGCCTCCGCTTGCTCATGATCGTATGGCTGAGATTGAGGCGGGCGAATTCAATCTGCTGCGGATGGTGGACTCCTAGCTCATCCAGAATCCAATCATACAGGGGACGATTATTTTCGAACTCCAGGGTGCAGATGGAATGGGTAATCCCTTCGATCGAATCCGAGAGGCAATGAGTAAAATCATAGGTAGGATAGATGCACCATTCACCACCTGTTCGGTAATGATCCTTTTTGCGAATCCGATAGAGGGTCGGGTCGCGCATCAAGACATTGGGATGGGCCATATCGATCTTAGCGCGCAGCACGCGCGCACCTTCTTCAAACTCTCCGGCTTTCATGCGCTCAAGGAGATCCAGGCTTTCTTCGATCGACCGATTCCGGTACGGGCTTTCTTTGCCTGGCTCGGTCAAAGTTCCCCGATACTCTCTGATCTGGTCCATACTCAAGTCGCAGACATACGCTTTTCCCTTCTTGACGAGCTGAACTGCATACTCGTAGAGCTGCTCAAAATAGTCCGAGGCATGATAGAGCCGGTCTTCCCAATCGAACCCAAGCCATCTCACGTCATCCTTTATGGATTCTACGTACTCCATCTCTTCTGTCTCTGGGTTTGTATCATCAAAACGCAGATTGCAGAGCCCATTATATTCTTTGGCCAGGCCGAAATTCAGGCAGATCGACTTGGCGTGTCCGATATGAAGATATCCGTTTGGTTCGGGTGGAAACCTTGTGTGAACACGCCCTCCATACTTATCGGTCTTCATATCATCATCAATGATATCTTTGATAAAATTTGGTTTCATTTTAGGGGTACTCATGTCTGAATGCCTCTCATGCGTTCTAAAACCTTTTCTTTACCGAGAAGTTCCATCATCTCAAAAAGACCAGCCCCTTTTGTTTTCCCGCTAATGGCCAGGCGGGTGGGATGGATGATCTCGGCTGCCTTGAGACTTCTCTCCTCAGCAATGTCACGGCAGATTTTTTCTATTTTCTCATGGGAAAAATCTTCTAGCCCCTCCAAACGGTTTGCAAAAATCCTTATGTTTTCTACATTTTCTTCCTTATCAAGATATTTCTTCTTGCCCTCTTCATCCATCTTAAAATCGTCTTGGAAAAAACATTCTGTCAATCCCGCGAATTCACTCAGTGTCTTCATCCTTATTTTATACAAGTCTATAAGCTTGGTGAGATATTCATCAGCGAATTTGGAGGTATCGATCTTAGTAGCACTGAGTTGTTTTTTGAGAAGTGGGAGGAGATCTTCGTTCTTCTCCTTCATGATGTACTCTCCGTTCAGCCACCTGAGTTTTTGAATATCGAACTTGGCTTGGACATCACTCATATCGTTTATATCGAACAGCTTCACTGCCTCCTCGAGCGATAAGATCTCCTGGTCTTCACCCGGAAACCACCCTAAAAGGATGAGGTAATTGGCGAGTGCCTCGGGTAAGAAACCTTCTCTCTTGTACTCTTCCACTGAAACACCCCCGTGCCTTTTGGAAAGCTTGGCTCCATCAGGCCCCAATATAAGCGGCATGTGCCCGAATTTTGGTGGGGTATATCCCAGAGCCTCGTAAAAAAGTATCTGCTTTGGCGTGTTGGAAATATGGTCATCGCCTCTTAAAACATGAGTTATTTCCAGAGAAATATCATCCAAGACACAGGAGAAGTTATAAGTGGGCGACCCATCAGACTTGATCATGACCTGGTCCTTGATCGTATCGGTATTGGTCGTTATATTGCCGTGTATGATGTCCTCAAATTCTATATTCCGGCCTTTTTCCACTTTGAAGATGATGGCATCTCCTTCTCTATAAGCTTTCTCTTTGGAAAGAACTTCCTCTGCTTTTTCTCGATAGGTATCGAAGCGCTGGCTCTGGTATATCGGCTCTTCATCCCAATCCATACCCAGCCATTTCAAATCTTCGAGGATTTCATCGAGGAATTTTTTATCAGATCTTACCTTATCCGTGTCTTCTATCCTAAGCAGAAATTGGCCTCCGGTATGCCGGGCATGAAGCCAGTTGAAAAGTGCAGTCCGGGCACTCCCGAGGTGCAGAAATCCTGTCGGGCTGGGAGCGAATCTCACCTTAACCATACTTATCTCCGTCCCCTGAAATAGAGGGACATATACAACTTATGTACAATTTTTATAGCCTAAATAGTAACCAAAAGCAATAATTTGCAGACAGGGCTCGCTTTAAATAACAAATCTTTTTGTACGGGGCCAACGATTCACCAGCACTTTTTAATGCAATGTGAAGAACGAAATCAAAACGTTAAGTGAGATTCGTGAATAAAATGTCATGGCGAGGTTTGGGATTGAATGTCATTGCTGGGCTCGCAGAGCCGAAGCAATCTCTTACTAGCCATTAACTGCTTCAGCTCGCCGCTTTATGGCTCGAAGCAACAGACGCAGCATGAATGCACTGCTGGGCTTGATAAACAGCCAGTAGACGGCAAACTTCTTCTTAGAGGAGAGGACTTAAGGCGTGCGTTCGGTGCTCGAACCTGATTGTATGGCCAATTTCCTCGTCGCCTCCAGATATACGGAAACTCTGGGCAAGCTTTTGGTATTCCGGCTTGTCGAATCTTAAAAACTCCTCTGCATCTTTTAAAGGCACAAATTCTTGATCAGTCACTTGATGAAGCTTGCCGATGGCTCCGATAACGCCTTCTTTGTCCTTGTCCTCAGCCAGCTGGATATTACCGCTTTGAAGAACGAGCTCCAGAAAAGGCTGACTGCTTTTTGTCTTGTCCTTTTTTTTTCCGACAAGGCGACCCAGCAAATAACGCAGCTCACCTAAAAACCTAGCCAAGGGCATATCCTCAAAGGTAACTTCCCAAATCGCGCGGAAGATCCGCTGGGGCGAAGCCTTAATCACAATCGACTGAATTCCTCTGAATTCATACTCTGGCAAAAAATCGTCGAGTAAGGTCTCTTTATCGGCTGATTTCCTTAGCATCTTTGCTTCAGGCTTGCTTCATTCTTGATAGCGTTGTCGATGAAAAAACTTCTTTCTCATTTTTTGTGTAATCTTTAGACAGTGAAAAGATTTTTGGTGGAAAAATTGGGTTCACTGGTCAGATTGACCCCTAATTTTTTTAAACCAACCTCATCACCAGGAGTGGGAATGTGCGTCATATGGACTTCACAGCCTCGGAGTTCTTTCAGTTCCACCACTGCCGATTGAACAGTTGGGTTGGTAGTGGCACTTATGCTCAAGCTGATTAAAGTTTCTTCCAGGTCGAGGCTTACAGACGCTGATTGCAAGATGTCTTCTTTAAGATTGCCTATGGATTCAATTATAGCCGGCGATAATAAATGAGTTTTGTCTGGAATGGCGGCTAATTTTTTTATGGTCTTTATAACGAGGCTCGAAGCAGCATGCATAAGAGAAGAATTACTTCCAGTAATAATCGAGCCATCGTGAAGCTCCAGCGCAGCGCCGCAAAAAATCCCTTTGTGCCCTTTTTTCTTCTTCTTGGCATCTTCGGCAGCCTGTCTTGCTGGCTCCACGACATTCCTATCCTCAGGTCGAAGGTTAAGCTCTTTCATGAGAAGTTCGGCTCTTTGGACAGTATCTTTCTCCACAAAACCCATGGCATACTCACAGCTGTACCGAAAATACCTGCGTATCACTTCTTGCTTGGCAGCTTCTCGGACCACCTTATCATCCACAATTCCAGAACTCGCCCGGTTCACCCCCATATCCGTGGGAGACTTGTACACAGATTCAGCTCCGGTGAGTCTTTCTAGTATGCGCTCGAGCACGGGAAAAACCTCCACATCACGGTTGTAATTGACTGAAGTTTTATTGTAAGTTTCTAGATGAAAAGGGTCTACAAGGTTAAAATCCCCGATGTCTGCTGTGGCGGCTTCGTAAGCCACGTTAACAGGATGTTTTAAGGGATAATTCCAGATCGGAAAGGTTTCAAATTTTGCATAACCGGACCTAATTCCCTTCTTATAATCATGATACATCTGGGAAAGACAGGTGGCCAACTTACCGCTCCCAGGACCAGGGCCGGTCACTATGACCAAGGGCCTTTGAGTGGGTATGTATTGGTTAGCTCCACAACCTTCATCACTGATGATCAAATCAATATCTGTAGGATAACCCTTGGTATAGGAGTGGGTGTAAACCTTAATTCCACGCCGCTCCAGTTTATTCTTGAATATTTTCGCAGCCGGCTGATCATCGAAGCGAGTGATCACCACTCCCAGGATTTCAAGCCCCCAGCTTCTTACATCATCGATCAGCTTCAAGGCATCGACATCATAGGTAATGCCAAAATCTGCTCTCAATTTCTTTCTCTCGATATCCTTGGCGTAAATGCAGAGAAGAATCTCGGCCTTTTCTTTCAGTTTTTGGAGGAGCCTCATCTTGACATTCGGGTCGTATCCGGGGAGCACTCTCGCAGCATGATAATCAAAGAGAAGTTTCCCTCCAAACTCGAGATAAAGCTTGTTGTTGAACAGCTCAACTCTTTCCAGGATGGCAGCTGTCTGTTCTTTTAAATATTTTTCGTTATCGAAACCAGGATTCTTTACCATTTCAAGTTGCGAAACATATAGCACAAGAAAAATCTGATGTCAAAAGATTAAAAGAGATTCCTACCTTTTTTGCTTTTTCACTTCTGGGTTTAATAATTCTTTATTGCCTTGGCCAGAGAGATCTCATTGTAAAATCATATTTTGAGTTATAAAATGGAAAATCGGACTTTGCTGATGAGTGAAAGATGCGGATCTTGGTGACTGGCGCATCAGGCCAAATCGGCTCGGTCATTGCAGGAATGCTCTCCTCGGACCATTCTGTGGTTGGAGTGGATTTAACTCCCGCCGAGCACACAGCGCAAGTCGGCAATTTGAGTGATCGCGACTTCACTTTCTCCGTCGTAAAAGGGATAGATATCGTAGTTCATACAGCCTCCTTACACGCTCCTCATATAAAGGAATATCCCCCTGAAGCTTTCATCGATACCAACATCAAAGGGACACAAATACTCTTAGAGGCTTCCATAAAGAACAGGATCCGTCGTTTTATCTATACCAGCACTACTTCTCTGTACGGATATTCCATGGTCCCCTCTAAAAAGGCGGTTTGGGTCACCGAGGAGCTCAGGCCAAAGCCGCGTGATATCTATGACGTCACCAAGATTGCTGCTGAGAACATGTGCCGACTCATGTCAGAGACTCACGGATTGACTTGCCTAAGCCTCCGTGTCTCCCGATTCTTCCCTGAGCCTGAATATCTCAGGGCCCTTTACAGGTTATATCGAGGGGTCGACGTGAGGGATGCTGCAGCTGCCCATATTCTGGCCCTGGAAGTTGATATAGAAGGCTATGATGTTTTTAATGTGTCTGCTCGCTCGCCTTTTTCCGAAGATGAGACGCCAGAGCTCCTTCATGACGCCCCAAGCGTAATCCGGCGTCACTTTCCCTCAATCGACAAGCTGTTTACTCAGAAAGGATGGGAGCTCCCCCAGAGCATCGACCGAGTTTATGTTATCAAAAAAGCAGAAAAGTATCTTGGATATCGGCCGAAATACAACTTTGATACCTATCTTCATGAACTCAATCCCTGAGCATATTGCTGAAGTCTATTTTCTTTGTCTGAATGACGATTATTCCAGTTCGAGAGCATTGAGCTCTTTTATCTGTTTGACGATTTCTCTAATGGCAGTTTCCACGATGATTTTTCCCTTTTCCCTGGTGGCTAGAGTCGGGTCACCCCAAATCCCGGTGGGGCTGTAATGCCCCTGTCCTTCTGGATCACGAGTCAATCCTCTCCGATGCGGCCTGGAATCAAAATCCTTGACCGCACTGCTCATGTCCACGGTTTCCGGAGCCAGGTAGAGCATCATGGAGGTTTCTCCCTCATCAGCATGGGTGCCCCCTTCCTGTTGGAGTAACCCAGGAGGAAGCTTTTTATCTACCTCTAGTATGTTTAAATACTTCATCACCATTCCCTTCTTGCTCAGCTCCTCGCTGGCCTCTTTCAAAGGACGGAGAGTCGATACGCCGGTATTGAGAATATAAAATTTCCAGACTCCATAACCATTCATCGATTGGCAGATATCGACGATAACTTTCTTAAAGGTCTCAGCCCTCAGAGATACAGAACCAGGATATTCCAAAAAGGCAGGATAATAACCGTACTGCAGAGTTGGCAATACAACCACTGGAACCTCCTTCATCACCCTCTGCCTGAGGTACTCAGCCATAATATAGTCATTCTTGAGCCGGAGATGGAGACCATGCTCTTTGGTTCTGGCCCCCAGAGCGATGAGCACAACCTCAAAGCGCTTTAAGGCTTCTTCTGCCTCGAGCCAGGTCAGGTCTTCCAGGTTTACTGAACTTGTCTTATCCTGTGGCAGGGCCGGAGGAACCAACACCAAGACTAAAATAAAAATTATTGATGTTTTCATGCAACACCTTCCTTCCTCCAGAAAAGAAAATAATACAGAAACACCTGGTATTCAAGGGAATAGTTCCCGCAGGGATCAATCATTCATAGGGGAGTTGTGAAGAGAAGGCAGGGTTATGTCTTTGTTGGCAGGAAGGTGAATCCTTTTCGTTTTTATTCCTGGTGGCGTGGAGCGCGATTCCCGTTTCACTTCCAGATATTGTGATTTTCCTCTGCTTAATATTTGCCATTCCCTAAGATCTTCCCAGAGGAACACTTCCATTCCGGAAATGATTCCCCTGGAACCGATAGCTGTGATCCATCTCGGATAGAAACTTAAAAAGAGGGCAAATATGAAGAGGAAAACATACTCGTTTTTACTGAACGGTTTAAAAATTATCAGGAACAGGCTCCACGAAAGGTAGCCCACAACAGCAGCCCAGACTATCCAGTTCATTCTGATGGTCAGGTTGAATTTGGACGACCATTGGGCACGGATTGTTCCGATTTGCTTCTTTTTGGCCTTCAGCTCGAATAGATTAAAAACAAAAATTATGGCNNCATTCAGCTTATCTCCATCTTCGCCTGCAGACAATACTCATCTTTTAAAACGAAAGAACTTCCTCTATTTGCTCACGCGTCAGAGGCAAAGCGTATTTTTTTAATAATTTTCTCGAACGATCGAATAAAATTACAGTCGCCCCCTCTAGCTCCATTCCTTCAAAAATATGAAACTCATCATAAAAGAACGGGAAGCGAATATTGCTGCTGATAATCAAGCCTCTCAACCGCCCTTCGATGACCCTTTCGAACCCCGGCCTATCTTCGTTATCATCTGATACCTGGTAGACCAGAACACCCATAGCATGTTCATCCAGGCCAGAAGAACGTAGCAAGTCACAAAATTTTCGAAAGATCTCCAAACATAAGGGGCAAAAAAGACTTTGGCCATCGATAAGCAGCACAATGAATTTTTTGGTTCCAGCAAAACCCTCCTCAGGCCGCAGCTCCTCTGAGCTTGTCTTTATATTCAAAGACATACAGGAGGTCAATACTATTACCAAAATGAAGATTGGTCGAATCTTAATATGATATTTTTTTTCATACTTGTTGTTTAACCTGATGACTAAGTGTTCTTGCATTTTCTTATCATAAGGATTGCTGCGTCGCTTCACGCCTCGCAACGACAATTATTTTCGTTTGTAAAGACAATTTTACTTCATAGGATGGCCTCGACTCTTCGTGCCTCGCAGTGACCTTCTGTTGAATATAGTCTCTATCCTTTGCTCATGATGTCATGGAATACCAAGAAGACCTTTATTCAGAAATGTATTCAAGGCGGTACTTCTTTAGGGTCATCCCCTGTTCAGCTCTGGAATAAAGGAAATTGCGGTTGTCCAGATGAATACAGTGGCTGGACTCGGGCAGGATGAAATTGAGCAGATAATTCCCGTCTTTATCCAGGACATAGACGTCTTGGCCAGGATCTGTTGAGGTATTCCCGCCTAATATAAAGAGGTGGCCCGAGCTATCGAGGGCAATGTCTTTGTATACAGTTTCTGTTGGCAATTGAGAGGGGCCGAATATGAATTCTGCTTTCTTTCGTTTTGCCTTTCTCTTTCCCAAAAGGCTTTTTGACCATATTTTCTCCAAATTCTGGTTGAATTTTTCGATCCTATCCTCGAAGGTGAAAACAACATACAAATTTCCCTGATTGTCCACCTCAAATTTCCTGAAGTTCAGCCAGAAGTCCTGCACTCCATCAAAAGAGCTCGTATCCATCTTTGAATTTCCCTCAAAATCGATAACCATAATCTTCTCCGGACTGGCGATAAAGGGAGTCGAGATGAATATTTTCTTCTCGGAGAGAATCTTTAAATCCCAAATTTGCTTGCTGAACGGAATAAGCTGCTGGTAATTTAAATCTTCATCAAAGACCTGTATTCCTGGTCTTTTTTGGTCTGTAACATACAGAAGACCATTAAAATACTTGATGAGCCGGACAGCAAGAAATTCTCCGGGTCCTTGACCTTTCCTCCCGGCTTTCTTGACCAAGTGCCCTCGATCATTGAATTTTTTTATCGAACAGTCCATCGCATCTGTTAAATAAATATTCCCTTTCGAATCCGAAGTGACTCCCACCCACATGTATAGATCATCATCATCTAAGCTCCCAATAGACAATGCTTCCTTTAAAGAGATAATCTTTAACTCCTCCCCCCTGAGAGAAAGAAAAGGAAGGATGGTGACTATTAATAAAATCAAAAGAAGAAATTTGCCCTGTCTCATGTTCCTCTCCGTTTTTGGGGAGTTTTCTCGCCCCCTATAATTCTTCAGGGGCAGGAAAACCGATTAACTCCTGGCATTTCTTGTTTCTACATATAGAGAAGACAGAAAGCCAGTCCAGTCCCACAATAATATAAGGCATGCAGGTTATGAGGTGGAGGCAGGTAACCTCCGTAACGCCACATGCACTTGGTGTAAGCTCTATGGCATCTCCTTGCACTAACTGAACCCATTAATTCTCCGATCCCGATAATCAACACAACCATAAAGGAAATGACAAAAACAGTAATAACTCTTAGATTGGCGCGAGTTTTGAACATATTCACCTCTTTAGCCAAAGAACTCTAAGCACCAAACATAGCCGACAATGCAACCCGCAGCCCAGGCTATCCCGAGTGTTGGATTAGCAATCGTAAGCAAGACAGCGTTGGTTCCACATTTGATATAGGCTCTCCTGCATTCTGCTCTTCTTCGCGCTTCCAATCCCGGAGGCGCAATGATGACTAACAATAACAGCAGAACGGAAGAAACGACGAAAATTTTCCTAAGACTCTCGCGTTTAAAAAATTTCATCTTAACCTCCATTGAATTCTTTACCCGTGTTTTTCGACTATGAATATAGCAATTTTTATACCAATGAAAAGAGTGCAGAAGAGTAGCTATAACTTATTGAAACCTAAGGAAATAAAGATGTGAAGGGATGGAAGGGAAATTAAGGAAGGAAAAAGACGGTCACACTTTTTTGGAAATGATCCTTCTATCTTATTCTTTTACAGGTAATTAGAAGGCGTTAGGAAAGACACAAAGTGTGACATCCATTTCATCGGGGAGAAAGGCAAAGACAGTCAATTTTTTAAGACTTCAATAACTGGGCTCTAGACTCTTTAAGACTTTAACATCGGTACATCAATCTTCTTTTCTTTGGCAAACTTGATGGCTTCTTCATAACCGGCATCAGCATGACGCGCCACACCTAGCCCCGGATCCACAGTGAGGACCGTTTCCAGTCTCTTCTCAGTGGAATCCTTACCATCAGCAACAATGACCATTCCCGCATGGATGGAGAGCCCGATTCCCACTCCTCCTCCATGGTGGACAGATACCCAAGAAGCGCCAGAGACGGCATTCAGGAGGGCATTGAGGATGGGCCAATCCGCAATCGCGTCAGAGCCATCCTTCATGCCTTCTGTCTCTCTATTGGGTGAGGCCACAGAGCCTGTGTCCAGATGGTCACGACCGATAACTATCGGAGCCGTGATTTTTCCTTTTTTCACTAGATGATTGATCAGGGCCCCAAAACGAGCTCTCTCCCCATAGCCCAGCCAGCAGATGCGGGAAGGAAGCCCCTGGAATTTAACTTGTTCTTGAGCTTTTCGTATCCATCTCTCCAGGGTCTTGTCCTCGGGAAATTCCTGGAGCACAGCTTCATCGGTGGCATAGATGTCCTCGGGATTTCCGGAAAGAGCTGCCCAACGAAAGGGCCCTTTCCCGTAACAGAAAAGAGGCCGGATGTACTCTTGAACAAAGCCCGGGATATCAAAGGCATTTTTCACTCCTGCTTTCTGGGCTTGACCCCGAATGTTATTCCCGTAATCAAAAGCCTTAGCTCCTCTTTTCTGCAGCTCGAGCATGGCCTCAACATGGACCGCCATGGACTCGTAGGCTTTCTTTATGTATTCCTCCGGTCTTTCTTTCCTCATTTTTAAAGCTTCCTCGTAGGGAAAACCATGAGGAACATAGCCGTTAAGCTCATCATGGGCTGAAGTCTGGTCGGTCAGAACATCAGGAGTCACGCCTCGTTTGACAAATTCAGGCAGAACATCAGCGGCATTGCCGAGCAGGGCCACTGAAAGGGCTTTTCCCTTGTCCTTAGCCTCGAGAGTGAGCTTTAAGGCTTCATCTAAGTTTTCAACCATGGTGTCGACATAAGCTGTGTCCAACCGTCTCTGTATCCTCTTCTTATCAACCTCAACGACCAGGGCTACACCTTCATTCATGGTGACGGCCAAAGGCTGAGCTCCACCCATGCCTCCCAGACCTGCAGTCAGGACCAACTTTCCCTTCAAGGTATCGCCAAAGTGCTTGCGAGCTGCTGCGGCCAGGGTCTCATAAGTTCCTTGGAGGATCCCCTGGGTTCCGATGTATATCCAACTTCCGGCTGTCATCTGCCCGAACATGGTTAAGCCTTTCGCCTCTAAGCGGCGGAATTCATCCCAGGTAGCCCACTTGGGAACAATTAAAGCATTGGCGATCAAAACTCGAGGGGCAAAGGCGTGGGTCCTGAAAACACCAACCGGTTTCCCAGATTGAACGACCAGAGTTTCATCATTCTCGAGCTTTTTCAAGCTCTCCACTATGGCCCAAAAACAATTCCAGTTTCTGGCAGCCTTGCCTGTTCCTCCGTACACGATGAGTTCGGCTGGCTTCTCTCCCACCTCTGGGTCAAGGTTGTTCATCAGCATTCGCAGTGCTCCCTCTTGAGACCAACCTTTGGTTTGCAACTGAAGTCCGCGAGGCGCTTTTATTTCTTTGTATTCAGGCTTAGTCTCTGTGACCATGGTTTCCTCCTTTTTGAATATATCACATCCTAAAATTAATTCAATGGGGGGGTAATAGAAGGCAGCCCTTTCTAACTTCTATGATACGGATCCTATGAAAAAAAGACAGGAGTCAGGTTTATGCTTTTATCTCTTTAGCTGTTTTATCCCAGGAAATGAATCAATGTTTCGTAAGATACTGCTATCCTTTAAAGCAGGGAAAAAGGCTCTATGACTCTTAAAGATTTTATAAGATGCAAATTAGCTCAGAAAATTTGTGAGTTAGTCCAAATCCACAGGAAGGCGTACGATACTAGACCACTTACGAATCCTGTCTTATTCTGTGATTTTAAATTATTGGGGATTTCTTTAACATCCTCGATAGGAACTGCTCTAATCTCATCAAATGGAAGAAGGGCATTTTGCTTTACAGTCATGAGCTCTCCACTCTTTTCCTGATTCTCTGTCTTCTGAGTGATAAGTATCATGCCACGCTGTTCCTTTGCCATTAGGTTCGATGAAGCCAAAAATAAAAAGAACACCATAACCAAAGAAAATTCTTTTTTCATCTTGATCCTCCCATCTTATTCATCCATGACCAAAATAATCTTAACAGGGAGGAAAGTTGTTATAGGATTGTCAAGAGTTTGTTAAAAGTTTGTAAAAAAAAAGGGACAGCAAGCTGTCCCCTTATATTTTTATAAACTTGAATGTTTCGACTAAAAAAGGTATATAGAGTTCTAAGCCAAAATGCTCCTTAAGAAAGGAGTTCAGGAATGACCTCAGAAAAAGTGTTAATCATCGAGGAAAACAACAAAAGGAGGGCATATTTAGCTCGATTCCTGTCCAAACTGGCCTTCAGCATCGACATCAGTCCTTCCTTTTCTGAAGCCATCAATCGCCTCCACAAGCAGAAGGAATTTGCCCTGGTTGTAGCGGGTCTCAGTCCTCTTGAAAGCCGCCATCTCAAAATCCTTCAGGATATCAAGAAAATCGCCCCCCAGCTCTCTCTCATCATTCTCTTCGAATCCGATAGTCCTGAATTGGCTATCTCCCTCATCAATCAAGGCCTTGTTGATCACATTGCCGACCCGGATAATCTGCCGGGTATCTATTCCGCTATCAGGAACGAGATCAACAAAAGAGATCTCATAAGGGAAAACGAATCTTATTTACAGAGCCTTAAGAATATCAGCTCCGACCGCTCAGAGAATATCCGAAAAGCTCTTGAACTGGAAAATATATACAATACGACCATAGAAAATTTGATGACCGCCCTGGACTTGAGAGACGTGGAAACCTTGGGGCACTCCAAAACAGTTGCTAAATACAGTGAGGTGCTGGCTGAGATGTCAGGTGTCAAGAACATGACGACTCTCGAGAACATAAGACGAGGGGCTTTGCTTCATGATATCGGAAAAATCGCCATCCCTGACTCAATCCTCCTGAAACCCAGCGAGCTCTCAGCCGGTGAGTGGGAAAAAATCAGGCTCCATCCAGCACTTGGATTCGGTTTGATAAAAGAGATAAAACTCCTGAAAGAAGCAGGAAATATCATCCTTTATCACCACGAAAGGTATGACGGCACTGGCTACCCAAAAGGCCTAAAAAAAGAGGATATCCCCCTCGAAGCCAGAATTTTCGCAGTGGCCGATACTCTGGATGCGATTACCTCCCACCGCCCTTACCGCAAAGAAAAGAGTTTCGGGAAAGCTAAGGAAGAGATCACTGGCAATTCCAACAGCCAGTTTGATCCCCATGTGGTAGACCTTTTTTGTTCTCTAAACCTGGATAAATGGGAGAAAATCCGGTTCGAAACGACCAAGATTCTCCCTTCGTTCGAGCTGTTCCAGCAGATAAAGGAAGAAAGGTCCCATTAGATTTTCTGCGCGGTGACCACCCTGGGTATTCCGCTGAGGTCTTTTGAAAAGGCGACTCTCTTCCACCCTGAGTTAAAGAAAGAATTGACTTCTTTCCTCTGGTTTTCTCCGATTTCAAGAATAAGGTATCCTTCCGACTTTAGAAAAGACCGCGAATCCTTTATGATTTTCTGGAGCATTTCCAATCCTGTATAGCCAGCCACCAGAGCTTTTTTCGGTTCGTAACCCTTTATTTCCTGTGGAAGCTCTGCCCATTCGTTTTCGGAAACATAAGGAGGATTGGAGACTATGAAATCGCATTTTCTCTTTAAATTCAGCTTTTTCAACGGAGCAAATAAATTTCCCCGAGTAAAAAGGATATGATCGACCTTCTGCTCAGAAGCATTCAGTCGAGCCACTTTCAACGCCTTGGCAGATGTATCGGTAGCAATGATACGAGCCTCAGGCAATTCTTTGGCGAGCGAGACAGCGATGTTTCCACAGCCGGTTCCGACATCCACGATGGTCTCATGATTCTGTGAAGAAAATTCCAGGACCTTTTCTACGATCAACTCTGTTTCGGGCCGGGGAATCAAAACGCCGGGAAGGACCCTGAAAGGGATAGACCAGAATTCTTTGGTTTCACTCAAATAGGCTATGGGAAGCCCAGCCAAGCGCCTGGCGACCAACTGAAAATAATCTCTCTCTTGCTTTCTGGATAACCGCAGGTCTGGCGAGGAGAAGAATTGCTCCTCCCCTATTGAAGCTGCACTCAAAAGTAGAATCTTGGCTTCCAGAGAAGGATCAGGACAATCCCTCAACAGGGATTTACCTTTCTGGAATAATTCTTGAATGGTAGCCAATGAAAACTCTTATCAGGCGACTGAAGTTGACTTCTCTTCCAGTTGCTGCGTCTGATGTTGAAGGGTCAAGGCCTCGATGAGCTCATCCAATTCTCCATCAAGGATATTCTCCAGTTGATGGAGAGTCAAATTCAAGCGGTGATCGGTGACCCTGGTTTGGGGAAAATTATAGGTTCTTATTTTCTCGCTTCGCTCTCCTGTCCCCACCTGAGACTTTCGGCTTTGAGCGATCTGAGCTTGCTGTTCTCTCTGAGCTATAGCCAGCAGGCGCGAACGAAGTATCCGAAGAGCTCTTTCTTTGTTGCGGTGCTGAGATTTTTCATCCTGACAGTTAACGACTAAACCAGAAGGCTCATGGGTGACTCGAATGGCCGTATAGTTGCGGTTGACACTCTGTCCTCCTGGCCCCGAAGCGCCGAAAGCCTCGATCTTCAAGTCTTTGGGATCAATCTTTATATCCACCTCATCAGCCTCGGGCAGCACAGCCACAGTTACCGTGGACGTATGGATTCGACCAGAGGCTTCGGTCTGAGGCACTCTCTGGACTCGGTGAACTCCACTCTCATATTTGAGAAGACTGTAGACTTTATTGCCTTTCACATCAAAAATGATTTCCTTAAAGCCGCCTATAGGAGAGATGCTGGTATTCATGATTTCAACTTTCCAGCCTTTTTTCTCGGCAAAACGCGAGTACATCCGGAAGAGTTCCTGAGCGAAAAGAGAAGCCTCATCACCACCAGCTCCAGCTCTGATTTCTAAAAACACATCCCTCTCATCGTTGGGGTCTTTAGGAAGGAGCAAAATCTTGATCTCCTGCTCGAGCTCTTCTTCCTTTTGGAGAAGCTCTTTAAGCTCCGTCTCAGCTAGCTTTTTTAATTCCGATTCAGAATCCGGAGAAGCTAAAATCTCTTCTGCTTCTTTGATATCCTTTTTGACTTTCTGGTAATCTTCATATGTCTTGATGAGCGGCTCAAGGCTAGCCCTTTCTTTGGAGATCTCTTTGATTTTTTGAGGGTCAGAAATTAAGGCTGGATTAGATAAAGAAAGGGTGAGTTGACGGTACTTCTCCTCGATATTTTTTAATTCTTGGAACATCTTGGTTATTTCTTGAGGTCACCATATTTTTTCTTGAATTTCTCCACTCGCCCAGCGCTATCGACGAATTTCTGTTTTCCAGTGTAAAACGGATGGCACTGGGAACAGATTTCTACCCGAATCTCTTTCTTAGTGGCGCGGGTGGTAAAAGTGTTTCCGCAGGCACAGATCACCGTGCTCTCTACATAATCAGGATGAATACCTTTCTTCATTTGTCTTCTCTCCTCAATCCAGGAACAATTATACCAGATGAGCGACCTCTAGGCAATGAAAGACAAAGGGGCCAGGTCTTAACTTTCAGACCTGACCCCAATCTCCTAACTAGTCTTTTTGTTTTGACTTTCTCTCAAAGCATTCCCAATCTATCCTGAAATGAATATCTTTCTGTGCTTCCTTGACTCTCTTTTTGTAATCTTTAGAATCCAAATAGCTTCTCAAGGTTCTGTTAATCGGATAGACTTGTTCCTCTGCCTCCCACGCATAGATTTTGTCATCTTGATCTTTCAAACAACCCAGATGAACAATCCAGGCCAATTGCTTAAATGTCACCTCAGGAAAAGACTTTCTGATGGTGATAACCTCTGCCTCCTTCTCCGGGTTCAAGAAATTGAAATACCGGAGAAACAAGAGCGCATTATGGAAATAGGCAGGATAAGCAAGGAGCCCATCATTCCTTGTCAGCCGGGCTAGATAGATAAAAATATCTATGACTTTTTTTCCCAGGCTTAAACCCGGATACTTCTGGCCAGGGAGGGGTGGCCTCTCGGGAGTAAAATCCTGGAGAGGATTCTGGAGAGTCAGCCAATCCAAGATCAAGAATTTGCTTTGCTTAAGAAACGCGCTTATGACCAAGTCTTTTTTCGGCTGAAACGTTCCTTCTTTTATTTTAAGATCGACAATCGCATTATCGGGTTTTTTCTCCTTATAAAAGATCTGAAATCTCTGGAGGGGAAACTCTGAGGAGTCCATTTCAAACACGAGGGGCCAGAGTTTCCTCTTGCGAGCATCGCTGAGAAAGCTTCTCTTTCTTAAAACCGCGAACACTTCATTCAGTGAGTATTTCCCCAAGAAGAGAGACGTCCCCTTCTTCTCGGCTAAATCGGCGAATATGTCCTCTTCCTCAAACAGGGGTGAACTCTGCAGGACGGAACTTTCTTTAGAGATGGGTTTTTTCATTCTTGACCCATAATAAAATAGGCTCTAGATTGAGATTTTAGTTAACCTGAGTAGCATAGTAAAGAAGATGATTGATCAGTTTCTCCTTATTGATAAAAAGAAAGGGTATCGTCTCCGATCGTGATTTGTCTCAGGACTTCATAATATTTCGCCTCAAATTTTGTCTTGTAATAATGGCGGAGGATGATTTTTCCACCAGGCTTGAGAACTTCTCGTTTCATTATGACTTTAAGAGGATTCCTTTTTTCCATGAGTTTGTAAGGGGGATCGAGAAAAATCATATTAAATTTCATATTTTCCTTGGCTAATTGAATGACGCCCCGGTTGAATTCTTGATGGATGACCTGAACTCGATTCTCCACCCCGCATTTCTTCAAGTTTGTCTTGATGACTTTTATGGCTGGAAAATACTCATCTATAAAGATAACCTTCTCTGCTCCACGGCTTAAGGCTTCGATTCCCACCGAACCCGTGCCAGCAAACCCATCCAGGAAAACACTCCCTTTAACCTCTTCCTGAATGATATTAAAAAGGGTCTCCTTGAGCTTATCAGGAATCGGCCGCACCAGAGAGCTTCTGACCTTATTCAGCCGCTTTCCCTTATAGATACCGCTGATTACCCTTATCATGATTAAGGCTCATAAAGAAAGATTAAGTCATTGTCATTGTGAGGAGCGCGGCTCCGAAGCAATCCCCTAAGATTCAATAATAGATGACAGCCTTGCCAGGCTGAGTCTTAAAATCTTTTATCCCATAAGGCAGCTCATACCAGTCATGAATGCTGGTGGCTTTACTGCCATCGATCTTAGATGAGATATAAATGATCAGATCTAGAACTAGAACTGGGATAGACTGTTCCTCGAGAAACAGCTTTTTGATATTGAGCCTGACTTTGCCCTCCTCTACCTGAAGCTTTCCCGCAAAGTAGAAAGTCATCTGAGGCTGTAACACCTTGGGGATGTCCTGTCCGGTTAAATCGATGAACATCTTCCCTTCAATCTTGTTTTCCTCGAACAATTTGAGGTGAAGCTCCTTCATGATTTCTTCTTTTTCTGCTTCGATACGGTAAGCGATGTAAGAGTTGAGCTCGCTCTCGGTAATGACAATACGCCGGAGAGGACCTTTATATTCTCTGAGCTGAGCAGCCTGGATCCTGTGGAGTGTGTCTAAGACTTTAAGCGCTTCTTGGCGGGAATAATTCCTGGTTTCTGAGGAAAAAAAGAGCAGAAAAAAAGCGGCCAAAAGTACAGGAATGCTTCTAGAAAAGCAGTTTCCGAACTTTAGTTTCAGTTTCTTATTCTCTAAGATTACCACCTTGCTTCGCCCCTCGCAACAATAATCTCAACTCTTTATTTTAAACAATCAGCCTAAAAAGACAATTTTAGGACTATGATGGATAAATTACTTACGGAATAGCAAACGCGATAAAAATCCGACTCCCCAGCAAGTATGCATGATCAAAAAAGCCAGGCCTGTTAGAAATCTTTGTTTAAAAGGAATAGATTGTTTCGGCCAGCTCAAAAGAGCAGTCAAAAACACCACCCCAAGATAAATAAGAGGAAACAAAAGAATCAAAGGCTGGAAAAAGCTTAAAACAATTGATAAAAAGAAGGCCAAAACGAGCAAAATCGGGGCAATCTGTCTAAAAGAGGTTATTTTTCTGTGTTTCAGAGTGGTGTAGCACCTGCCTCGGCCGTACTTGAAGTACTGGATGGCCAGTTCTTTTAAAGACTCCCTCGGAAAATAGATGACTTCTAGAGAGCTTTCTAGATAAACCTTTCCTCCCGCCTTCAGAATCCTGAGATTCAGCTCTGCATCTTCATTCGGGCTGGATTTCAGATCATAGAGACCGATATCTTTGAAAAGTCCTTTCCTGAATGTTCCCAAATAGACAGTATCCACGTAGCCGCTATAATTCCCCAAATGCCATTTTGCATCTCCAACTCCCATTGGATGCTTCAGAGCAAAAGCTATAGCTTTCTGGACTGTCGTTTCTCCTTGGGGCATCATCACCCCTCCCACATTCAGGGCCTTCTCTGTCATCAATAAATCAACACATTTTTTTACATACCCGGGCGGATAAAGACAATGGGCGTCTGCTCTGATAATGATCTTTCCTTTTGCCTTGGATAAGGCAAGATTAAGCCCATGAACCTGGAGTTTCTTCTCGTTCTTAAAAAGCTTTATCGGAAACCTCTTTTTTATCAAGGAATTGACGATATCTTGAGTCCCATCTTCGCTCATCCCATCCACAACGATTATCTCACAATTCTTCAGGCAAAAATCATCCAGTAAGCTTTGCAGGGAATCAGCGATATATTTTTCTTCATTGTAACAAGGCATAATGACAGAAACAAGGGGATGGGTTTTTTTCATTAGAAAAAAATTTAAAGCTATAATACAGATACTAGGAAATGGATTAGAGAAGCTGAAGCAAATGATTTAAAGAAAGAAAATGAAGGAGAGATATTTTGACTACTTTTTAAAAGCCGATACTTCTTCTTCTTCCTCAGTCAGTTTTACAATCCCGTACACAATCCCACTCGAAGCTGCTAGGACCGTGGCCACACCTATGGGAGAGAGAAAGAAGAAAAGCACCCTTCTTTTCTTTAAATACACAAAATCTCCAACTTCCACTAGCTGGACTGCTACAACCCCAGGAGTCTGTCCGACAGAAGCTTCTTTAACAGGGGTGAATTCTAATGACAGAGATTCTACTTTTTGAGAAAAATCAGTCTCTGTCCCTTTAAAAATAATCTCATCGCCTACTTTTAAACTCCCTTCTTCGATGAGGATAGCAGCTTCTTGTGTTTCTGGACTGAAATTTACTACCCTGCCGATGAAAACGCCTCGCGCAGGGGCAGGCACCTCGGATCCTCCCTCAGCAGGAGAAGAAGTGCGTTCTTTAGGATCGGGGTTGCTTGTTTCTCCGGGAAGAGAAGTGTCTTGCGTTCCAGTAGAAACCAAGGAGAATGATATTTTGGCCGGCTCGTCCGCTTTTATTCCTATGAGGTTCTCAAAATTAAAATCTCCGGTGGCTGTTGAAATGCCAGCTGAGTAGAGACCCTCATTGATCCCTTCAATCTTAAAAGCTCCTTGGCTGTTTGAAGCGCTGCTTTGGTAGACCGTCCCATCCACTACGTTCCTTATCTTAACAACTGCCCCTTGGACAGGGGTGACTCCATCTTCATCGTAAATCAATCCGGTCAAGCTTCCCTGCCCGACGGCTTGAGCTGGCAAGAAGTGAGGGCAGTAAAAGATCAGGAAGAAAAAAACAAGGGGAACTGCAACGAATTTAGCTTTCGGACCCCTTATGGTAGTAAATAATCTGAAGTTATCCATCTACATTTCTTATGACTCTAAAGAGCATTATTCATGAATAATGCTACTTTTCGATAGACGGCGCAGTTGTCGGCCATTTTAATTATCAGTAAGATTGAAATGCATGTAAATAGCCATTTGAGGTGATTTTTTTATCCCCTTGCAGGGTGAAAAAAAGGCCAAAAACCTCACCCTTATTTTAGATTCTGTAAAGTCGGGTCTAAATCAGGAGAATTGAAGAAAAGCAGCTAACGATATTGTATTTTTAAAAGGCCTACTCCCCTGTTCACCGGGCTAATCACCAGAACATTCTCCCCAATCTGTGTATCCAACGGGATAGAGATAAAATTATCCCTCAGATAGTCTTCCCAGACGATTCGCTCGTTGAAATACACTGAAATCAACGGGGTTTCTCCCTCTCTGGATCGTCTGAACTGCAGTACTAACATGATCTTTCTTTCATCAAACACCAGCCGACGCGAATGTCTCTTTCCTTTTTCTATGGCAATGCCTCTGACAAGGATTTCCCGTTGCGGAAGAAGATTTCTTATCCTCCAGTTCATCGCTTGAACCTTTCTCACCTCGTTTAACCGTTCATAAATGCGGCGCATCTTGAAGAGGGTCTCCAGGTTAGAAGGCTCTATCTCATAGGCTTTTTGGTAGAATTTCTCTGCATCATACAAGTAATCGGATTTCAGGTATGCATCTCCGATCAATTTCAAGATTCTCCTATAGTCCTCCCTCTGGTCTTCAGGAACGACAACGAGACTCTGCTGTAAAAGATTCCCTACTCTCATGATTTCTCGGTAACGGCTCTGTCTCGAAGCAAAAAGAATCTGGAAGTATAGACGTTTTAAATCCTCAAAGCTTCCCTCCAATCTCTTTTCGATCAATCCCCTGTCTATAAGATAAGTTTCGAGCTCCTCCACACTGACCAGCTTGTTTTCCAGAGAAAGATAGCTCTGAAGGAATTCCTCAATCTCATCAAGGCTTGTTTCTCCGTCTACCCGGCACTTTAAAAGATTCAAATAGACGGATTTCTGCAGCTCATCGAACTCTGAGGGTTCGATCAGCTCTTGGCCTACGAGATCCTGGTAAAAATTTATTCCTTTCAAGAGGCTCAAGGCAGACTTGAAATGATTGCAGGCCTCTTGAATCTGATAATACCTCCATTTGTTTACTCCCAGGGTATGTGTATTTTTTGCTTTTTCGAACTCGAGGAACTCAGCCAGAGCCAGCTTCTGCTGTCTTACGTCAGATGAGAGGGATTTCTCTCCTAGAAATCGAGCATACCACCGGTATGCTCCTGGATCTTCGGGAAGGACCTTCTCCATCACCTCGTAATCTTTGACATTCATCTCCCAGATAGGCAGGAGGGTGCGGAATGTCTCTCGCCATTTTCTGTTTAATATTTTCTTTGTGATCTCTAGAGTAAATTCTCTCTCTTCCGGAGACAGCCATTCCCAACGAGAAAACAATATCTTCCCCACTTCATAGAATATCTGGCTGTGATGACCGGTGAGGAATGCAGCTTTTTTGTATTCTTCGAAATATTTTAAGTCAGAAGAGGGAGCGGCATAAGTCTGGTAGAGCAGAGACTGAGCAAAATTGAAATGGCTGAAGGGCGAAGCTGGGTTGATCGCTAGGGAACGAGTAAAATTTTCGGTAGATTCTCGAAGGTAAGCATCCCGGATATCTGTCCGGCCTATGTTCTCGACACCTAAATTAAAATAGGCTTTCCCCAGCTCATAATAAACAAGGTCATTAAAGGGATAGAAAAGATTCGCCTTCTCCAGGACTTCTATCTTTTCATGCGAGTTCTCAATCTTTTCTTTGGCCTGATAATAGAGATGGGTGTTCCAGTAAAGGGCGGCTTCTAAGGCACCGATGATGATGAGCAAGGCTATGAAAAGACCTTTCTTAACACTTTCCATCTTCTCAGTCCATTTTTATGGAAGCAAAATTTTTATTTTCCCGATTTTTGATGAAAGGCAGTCACTATGGTCAAAGAAAGGACCACCGTGAACAGCAACATGTTCGCCGGGATATGCAGGTTGAAGTCAGTAAGGCTATGTATCAAAATGGCAACTACCGCAATGATTCCTCCCATGGCCAATCCCTTCACTTTAGGATGTCTTCTTTCCCGCCAAACAAGAAAAGAATTGATGACCATGAAAAATATGCCTCCGATCAGCAAAATCCCACCTATCAGACCCAGCTCGGCTAGATACTCAAGATAATCGTTATGAGCGTGGGAGAGGCGGCCGTAATCGAGAGCTACCCCAGCCTCGAAAGAAGGATAGACAGAGGCAAAAGTTCCCAATCCTATTCCAAAAATTGTGAATTCTCTAATCATCGCCCTGACATTGCTCCAATAAAGAGGCCTTCCTTCCTGGAGCAGCTCATTCATGGAGAATCTTTCGATAGTGGATTCGATACCAATATAAAGAGAAATGAAAGTGATCAGCAGAAAAGTCACGATAAGGAAATTTCTGGTCCATCTTTGCTGTTCCTTGGCTCGGCCAAAGTACAGAACCGTCAATTCAAAGAAGAGGATAAAAGTAAGAACCAGGATAAAGATCCCTGAACGGGATTTGGAAAGAAGAATCGCCAGGGACATGATGACAATGGAGACACTAAGAATTAAATTGATGGAAACTCCCTTTCTGGACAACTGAAGGATTTTCTCCCGCCATCTCTTCCCGGTCACAGAAAACAAATCTGCCCGGGCGATCATTAATCCGATGGCTAGAGGAATGATCATCTCCAGATAGCCTGAGAAGTGGTTTCTGTTGACAAAGGTTCCAGTGACGGAATCTAGATCATGAATTTTCTTGTAGAACAGAATTCTCGGCTCCTTTCGGTAGAGCTCAAAAAGGCCGTAAAGAGCCTCGAAAATGCCCATGATGACCAAGACTGAAAATAGCCTCATGATCTGCTCCCGCCTGGTGATGACTTTGAAAATGAGAAAAGCGAGGAAGAAATATGTCAGAAGCTCAAGACCTTCCTGTAGAGTACGAGAGGGGATCAACGAGAGCGTCATGAATTTTATTTCCGAACCCGCAGCAGAAAAATCAGCTTTGAACGAAAACGTGTTGGGAGCAAGGAACTGGACTAAATACTTGGGCAGAGGAACAAGCTGGATGAAAACAAGGGCGAAAACCCCAATAAAAATATATTTTGGCCATCTCGCAGCATAGGAAAGAGCCGCGTTCTCTTCGGGCTTCTCTTTCATCATGAAGTAAGCGATCATCATCGCCACGACTACGAGCTGAATGACCAATACCGACCATTCGTAAACCGAGGCAGCAGGAAGGGGACTGAAGATAATGAGGGCTATGATACCCCATTCAATGAACTTCTGGCCTGCCCCTTCCTCGTAAGCCGGATTCCTACGTCTCGGGTCATGACTTAACGGGACTTTGTATTCCTTCATAAGCTTATTTCTTGTTTCTCCCCAGAAAGCCTGGCAGTTTTACTCTCAGCTTTCTTTCTTTTTCTTCAGGATGAATTGGTTCGGGATAGTCAGGTATCTGCTGATCATCTAGAACAGCCTGTGGGTTTTCTGTGACCAATGCTTTGGCTCTCTCCTCTCCGATCAAGGAGGCAGCAATTCTTACGGCTTCCGAAAGCCGAGGCGCCTTAGAACGACTGTTATGACCATCGCTGCCGATGAAATGAATCAGGTTGAGCTGCAGTAAACGAAGGACTGCGCTTTCGACTGTACTTCCGTATCTTCGTAAGAAGCTCCCGCTGTTCGCTTGTGCTAGGGCTCCCATCTGAAGCAATTCGTATAATGAACCAGGATGGTGGATAAAAACAGAGTTCCTCTCCGGATGGGCGATGATGGGAGTGATCCCTTCGCTCATCAATTCAAAGAAGAGTTCCTTGACTCCAGAAAAGACATGGTCAGGGGGAAACTCGACGAACATATACGAGCTCTGGTGAAGAGTCAGATAGCTGCGGTTTTCTCTTATCTCCTCGAGGAGATGGTGGGAAATATTCACTTCTGCCCCAGCGAAGATCTCGACGTTGATATTTTCGGCCCCCAAAGCCTGGTTAAGCTCGTCTTTCTTTTCTTCGATAACGCTTAAATCCTCGTAGGTGAGATTATCCCGGAAAAGATGAGGCGTGGCTACGATCTTTTCTATGCCGTCATGCTCGGCAGCTCTGGCCATCTCTATAGACTCTTCCAGACCTTCTGAACCATCATCCAAGCCTGGAAGAATATGACAATGAAGATCGATCATCACTTAATCCTGGCCTTGGTCATCACCATAATACTGCTGTCTGTAATAATGACGATAATAAGAGGAGTGATACCCCTCTTTCTTGATCTTTATCTCGTTAAACAAAACACCAATGATTCTGGACTTTGCTTTCTCAAACTCTTCAACTGCCTTCAAGAAAGGCTTTCGTGAAGTCTCCCCTGCTTTAACAACGAAGACCGTCCCATCAGAAAGGGAGCTGGTGATTACCGGGTCGATGACAGCCAGCACAGGAGGAGTATCAATGAGGACAAAATCCCACCTGCTTTTTGCTTCTTCTATCAGTTCCTTCATTGGCTCAGAATCCAAAAGCTCAGCTGGATTGGGAGGAAGTGGCCCGCTGGGAATAAGCCAGACATTATCTACAGTTGTCTTCTGGACCACCTCTTTAAAGGATGACCGCCCGGTCAAGTAACTGCTCAGCCCTTTATGATTTCCTATCTTGAATATGCGATGGAGTCGGGGCTTTCTTAAATCTGCGTCTAAGACCAGAACGTCCTTCTTCAGTTGGGCAAAAGCCACGGCTAAGTTGGCTACCGTGGCTGTTTTTCCTTCCTGGGGCAAGGAACTTGAAAAAGTGATGGCTTGTGGAGGGTTGCTGGCCGAAGAGAGCATTATCGAAGTCCTGACTGTCCTGTAATCCTCTGATATGTAAAACTGAGGATAGAGTTTATTGATGAGCTCAATACCTTTTGCTTTATTGAGTACAGATGCTTCTTTGCCATCGGAATAAGAATTTCTTGATCTTGAATAGCCGTATCTTCTTCTCTCACCAGTGCCATCAGGGGAAAGATAGGGAATCACTCCCAAAGAAGGAAGACCAACCAGTTTCTCCACATCTTCAGGTCCTTTGACTGAGTTGTCCAGGTATTCTAAGCCGAAAGCCAATCCTATTCCCATAAAAAGTCCAAAAAAGAGGGCTAATAGAATGTTTCTTTTGGTATTCGGAGAAAAAGGCGCCCTGGGGACCAAGGCCTTGTCCAGGATCTTGATATCACTCGTTCTCAATCCTCCTAACCTCGCTGAAACCAGGGTTTCATTCTGCTTGGCTACCAGGGAGTTCAAAAGCATTCTCTTATTTTCGACCTCAATTTTCAAGCTGTTGTACAGGATGGCATTGCTGTTCATCCTGGCGACATCTTTTCGCTGGGAATCGAGAAGGCTTTTCAGCGACCACTGCTTTTTTAATGTCGAGCGGTATTCAGTCTCAGCTGCACCCACAGCCTTCTCAATCTCGCTCTTGAGCTCATCCCTCATGCTGTCTAGCTTGGCTTTAAGGGTTATCATCTCTGGATAATTGGGTTTGAATATTTTACTCTTTTCTTCGTACTCATTCTTTATATTCGTGTACTGCGTTTTGAGATTCTGGATCAGAGCATTGTTGACAAATTGAGGGAGAGAAGCAATATTTAAGCTTTTTAATTCTCTGTAAGCAGATTCAGCATTGATGCGTTCGATTTGAGCCTGAGTAAAAGCTGTATTCAGATCAGAAAACTTATTGAGCACGGTGCTTTCTCTATCACTCAAGAAGTAAAGCTCTTTCTCCTGCCCATACCTTTGAAGCTCACTCTCTTTCGAGGCCAATTCTTCTCTTAACTGGGCAATCTGCTCGTTCAAGAACTCAGAAGCCTCCTGAGTGGCTTCGTACCGGATCTCAACAGAATAACTTATGAACTCTTCGGCTAAAGCGTTCACGATGTCAGCAGCAAGTACTGGATGAGAAGAAGTGTAGCTTAACTCAACCACCCGCGTGTCTCTTATTGGACTAACGCTTATTCCTCCAAGAATAATTGGAGCCAGCAGAGTATCTGGGTCCTGTCTCAATATCGGCTGTGAATCCATGTCTTCCTTCTTCTTTTGGGGAGCAAACGCTCCAAAAAGCCATCTAAAAGAAAAGAAGTTTTTAAAAGCTTGGATGGGGTTCGTTTTTGATTTTCCCAGCGCTTGAATCTCTGGGCGGGCACTGAGATTCATCTTCCTGGCAACTCTTTCCGCTAGAGACCGACTGGTAAGTATCTTTAATTGGGTGTTCAAGTTTTGATTCATGAAATCGTACCTCTGGACTGGATAATTAGAAAACATCTCCTGAATGCTCAACATTCTTGAGCTGGTTTCCTTAATGAGAACTGTGGTTCTTGCTCTATAAAGAGGTGTACTCGTGAAAGAAAATACTCCAACGATTAAAACGATGACTGTGGTCAGGGAAATGATCACCCATTTTCTTTTAACGATTCTCTGCCAGTACTCTGATAAGTCAATATGCCTTTCTTTCTCTTCGTATTCCATTTTTTCCCCCTTAAACAAGGAATTGATAAATTTCTAATTTAATATTTTTTAGCATTTTAAGAGTCTCCTGATGTAAGGATTGAAAAAAGATAAAAAGCGGTATTTTATGTTAGGTGGATTAAATTGGACAATAGAGGCACTTTTTTTATCAAAGCCAGGATCAGCTCACTGTGCCAATCAAAATTCCCTTTTTCTCGAACCAGAGGAATAATTCCGTCTGTTTGAGCTATCCGGAATAGTCTTTCTATTTGGGTATCTGTTAATTTTCCGCAAATTTTTCTAGCATAATATCCAATCAATATTTCCTTCTGGATGGCTTTTTTCCATAACTTCTCATATTCTGCCAGGACAAGAGCTGAAAAGCATCCTTCATCGAATCTCTTAAGCACCACTCGAGAGGCAATGTCTGAACAAAGCAGACCAAAATAGATGCCTCCCCCGGATGTTGTTTTGACCTGACCCGCGGCCTCCCCTACTGCCAGCACTCTCTCTCCATAGGTCCTTGACACTAATCCTTGGGTGATAGCTCTGAATTGAATCTCGCTTCCTCTTATATTCTGTTCTAAAGTTAGATTGAGTTTTTTCATTATGTTCTGAAAGCAGAGTAGGGGTTTTTTCTCGGTCATTAATCCTACTCTAACTGTTTTATTATCTGTAGGGACAACCCAGGCGAAAGCTCCGGGAGCTGTTTCATTCCCAACCAGAATAGTCGTCAAGTCCCAATCGCCGCATTCAAACTCAGCTTGAATCCCATGTATGAAATTTTTTGGGTATCCTAATCCAAGTTTCTTGCTTAAACTGAAATCAATCCCGGTGGCTATGATCGCCATCCTGGCTGAATATTTTTTTAAATATTTGGATTCAATCTTGGCCAAGACATCAACAGAACTAGGCCTTACTGATATATCCAAAACATAATTATCGAGGTTAATTTCTACGCCTTTCGATCGAGCCGCCACAGCAAGATTCTTATCAAACGCTTCCCTATTCACAACATGAGCAAAGGAAAACGGATGCTGATAGGTGATTTCAGTAGAGCGAGGAGAAATGAGTTTTACCTCTTGAATATCCTTGCATATTGAATCTTCCGGGAGCTCGAATTCACGAAACGCTTCTTCTCCGACTATGCCTGTGCAGACAACGTTCGTGCCAATTTGATTCTTTCTCTCTAAAACAACGACATCCAACCCTCCCTGGGCTAACTTTCTAGCTGCGTTCAGCCCGCTGGGTCCTCCGCCGATGATTAGCACATCACGCATAAGCCAACTCCGTTTTCAATTTTTTTATTCTATCAGTTTCAATCTGGTCTCTCAATCTCAAATTTTTTTCTCTCTGCTTTCCCATTTTCCTTTAAAAGTGATCCAGAAAGAAAGCAATATAAGCTTCAAATCAAGCCAAATATTATGTTTCTTCACATAGAGGAGATCATACTTCAATTTATGCTTGGGAGGTGTATCATACTGACCAAAAATCTGCGCCATTCCTGTTAGTCCGGGTTTCACAAGATGCCGAAGATCATAATTTGGTATTTCCTCGCTAAATTGAGTAACCAATTCGGGCCTTTCGGGCCGGGGCCCGACAAAGCTCATATCTCCTTTCAGTATACTCAGCAATTGGGGAAGCTCGTCCATTGCAGTTGCCCTGAGGATCCTGCCAACTCTTGTAACCCTCGAATCATTCTCCTCTGCCCAGACAGCACCGGAGTGCTTTTCAGCATCTTTTATCATCGAGCGGAATTTTCTGACTCTAAACACTTTCCCTCTCTTTCCCACTCTGCTTTGATAGTAAAATATCGGTCTTCGAGATTCTAACCAGATCGAGGCAGGTATCAGAATCCACAAAGGCGTTGAAATAATTAAGCCCATGAGGGAAAGCATAAAATCAAAGGGTCTCTTGAGAAAAGATGCTTTCGGGATTTCAATCTTCTGGAAATTTTTCTCGAAGGCTACCACCGAACTGGGTGAATAACACTTCGTCTCTACAACGTTTTTTCTATTCATTAGAGCAATACCTTCGTTATTCTTTCTTGAATAAGCTCTTCGTAAAAGGATTCGGTCTCTTCAATCATTTTCTTTAAGGTAAATTTTTGGGCTACCCTTTTCTGGGCAGCCTCACCTAATTTTTCTCTTAAACGGGAATCTATCAATAAGGCACGGGTCTTTTTTACCAAGGAATCAATATCGCCAGGTTTAACAAGCACGCCAGATTCCCCATCCTTAATCATTTCTGGAACGCCACCCACTTCGGTAGCCACAATCGCTTTTTTGGCAGCCATGGCTTCTAAAATTGCCCACGGGAATCCTTCCTTAAGGGAGGGCAGGACGAAAATATCAAAAAGCTTCAGGACTTGTGGAATATTGTTTACATGACCCAAGAAGAAGACCTTGTCGGTTATATTCAATTCCTTGGTTTCTGCAATCAGTTCATTCCTCAGCGGGCCATCCCCTACCAGGAAAAGAACCAAATTCGGATGTCTCTTTGCCAATTCGGATATTCCTTTGATCAAATAATGAAGTCCTTTATTAGGGAAGAAGTTAGCCACTGAACCTATAACCATATTATTATCTTTAAGACCCAAGGCTTTTTTTGTATAATTTCCTTCTTTCTCATTAAAATCATCAATGTCTATTCCGTTATAAATAGTCTTTAATTTGTCTTCTTCACTTACTCTATTGAGAACCGCACTTTCTCGGTCATAATTAGAAACAGTAATGATCCTATGCGCGAGCTTTGATCCTAGCCATTCCATCCAAATAAATAGCTTCTTTCTTAGTCTATTTATGGACTCGTTGAAAATGAATCCATGAGCCGTAAAAACGATTATCGGCGCTCTGGCCAAGAAGGCGGCAACTCTTCCCAAAAAACCAGCTTTTGAGCCGTGGGTAGCAATGATATCGAAAGAATCATTTCGAATTATTCTGTAGAGATGAAGAACCGTTAAGAAATCGTGTCCAAAAGAAGGTTTCCTTATCATTGTCGGAATGACCTTCACCTCAATTTTTGCCCGATTGAGCTTTGAAATCAGATCTTGCCCTCCCCCGCAGGCCACTGTTGTTAAATATCTTTCTGGGTCTATCTTTGTTGTTAAATAATACACATGATTAGCAGCTCCGCCAGGTTCTATGGTTGAATTCGTGACTATTCTTAAGATCTTATACTTTTTCATTCTCTCTTTCTTTTAGAAAGTCATGGTTCATTCGGTTATTATTTTTACCTTTATTGTTTATAACTAGTCTTTTTATGGAATAAATAAGCCCTAGGTTGAACCAGAATATCATGGGCGTAATGTTATTGTCGGTCTCGAGCAGTACAACTCCTAAAAAGGCAAAAAGCAAGGAGACCAGAGATATAAATAAGGCTCTGGAGACGTCTTTGAGGAAGCGATCATTGGCTTTCTTATAATTATTCAAGGAAATTTTTAGCATCTTGATTATTAAATAAAAGAAAATAACCAAAGCCAATATCCCGTGATCTGCTAGGATCTGAAGGTATTGATTGTGGGTGTCGCTGAAAGGTGTTAACGGAGTACCGAACCAGTCCAAGAACACATTATTTCCAGAAGAGTCTTTCAAATCAGATCTGCTATAAAGCTCCATGCCAAATCCGTTTATTCCATATCCCCAAAAAGGGTGTCTTAAAGTCAATAGAAGAGCTGTTTTAATCAGAACAAATCTCCCTGCCGTACTGGTCTTTTTAATAGAATACGGAAATGTATAAGGATCGCTAAAATAGCCTTCGAAACTCTCGTATACCTCGCTGACCTTGGGTTTTACAAAGCTTATGTTAAAAGCACCAACCACAATACAAATTATCAATACGAGTGCTACTCTGGATATGTTCTTCAAGTATAACAATCCGATAACGCCCCCTAAAATGCCTAGATATAAAGACCGAGAGGCGGATAAAATAAAAATATAGACAAGGAATGGAATTAAGCCGAATAAATAAAGCTTTTTCCTCGCCAAGAAAACTACAAGCCAAAAGGTTGGGATGAATAACAGCATCAAAGATGGATTTATCTTGAGCTCTCCTAGAAATGGATAATAGGTATTTAAAAATATCGGCTGATCTCTAAAAGTGAATATCCCAAAATTAGCCTCATACAGAGTAACGACTGCCAGTAGAAGCCCGCAGAAGACTTCAAAGCCCACGTATTTCTTGATGTCTTTTGGAGTTCTAATCAAATAAACAGCACACATAAAAACCAACAGGTATTCGATTAACTGCAAAAAGGGTTTAAAGGAAGCGGAGATGAATATTCCTGGAAAACGGATAAATCCCAGGGCTTCTGAAAAAATAATGATAGACATAAATACGACAAATACTTTACCTTCTTTCCTGAATTTAAAACTCTTCTTAATGCTGATTTTCCTGATGATTATGCTTCCTGACAGAATTATCAACGAGATATCGAAGAGGGTGATATCTCCCATAATGTTAAAAACCCCTCGGCTGAAAATGGACAACAACAAGAGCAACAGCAGGAGGATGGGAGTCCCGATTGCAAAAACAATGATGAAGAAGATACCCAAGAAAAGCCATAAGTATTGTTTATAGAGAGTCAAACCAAAGAAAAAATTACCGAGAAAGTATCCAGCTATGACGACCAGAAAGATAAAAAACCATCTGTTATTAAGAAGCTTCTGGATTCTGCTTTCTGTTAAAGGGATATCCATGTTAAACACTTTTTGAAATTCTCTCTAAAATATACTGGGGAACGGATTTATACAAAGGCGTATGTTTGTACTCCACAAAAAATCTCTTATAGGCTCTGCCCATGAGTTCTTTCAATTTAGACCATCTGTTCACATACAGAGGGACATCCTTGTAATTGGGAATGTTCAATTTCTCACACCAGTTAAACCGGTCTGGAAAGTATCCCGTCTTCTTTAGGTCTTCAGATAATTGAGTTAAGGGGTATATGACAGGATTAAAGTTCCAGATGATCTCATCTTTGTCCAGACCCAGTTTAGAACAGAGTTTAATAGTGGATAAAAAATCTCTTAACCGCTCTCCTGGATATCCGAATATGAAAGAAGCTCGGGCAACCAACCCTTTTTTCTTTACAATATTCAGGGCTCTTTCTATCATCTTGGCTGTGATTCTCTTTTGCATTAAACTGAGTACGATATCGCTGCCGGATTCCACTCCGAAAGATATCATTCTGCATCCTGCTTGTTTCATAGCTTCAACAATCTCCTCATCAATGGAATCAACTCTCCCATAACATCCCCAATTGAAATCTAACTTATTCCTGATTATTTCTTCACACAATTTGATCACTCTAGGCTTTTTTAGAGTAAAATGATCATCATAGAAGAAGAGCCAATTGTACTGGGGATAAGAAATCTTTATTAATTCCATCTCAGCTATGACTCTTTCAGGAGACGCATACCTCACTGTTCTTCCTGACATCTCCTTCGCCGAACAAAATCCACAAGAATAAGGACATCCTCTGGATGTTATAAGATGCATGGCCTTCGGTCTTTCATAGATAGGCAGATAAAGGTCATACTTGTCGACATCGAAGAGTTCTCTAGCCGGAAACGGCAATCTATCTAAATCTTCAATAAAACCTCTTAAAGGAGTCCTGCTAATTTCTCCATTCTCCCTATAGGCTAATCCTTTCACCTTTTTTAAAGACTGCCCATTCTTTAAGGCCTTGATGAGTTCTAATAGAGTATCTTCTCCCTCATGAAGAACAATAAAATCGATCTCTTTTATAGAGTTCAAAGTTTCTTCTGCAGTAAAAGTAACATGGGGACCGCCCATGACGACTGGGACATCCTTCCACGCCTTGACTTTTCTGGCTAGATCAAAGGAGTAATATCTCTCATGGGAATTGCAGGTTATCCCCACGATTTCGGGTACAAATTCAGACAAGCTTCTTAAAAGAGTTTGATCATATTCCTCCTTCGCTGCAATCTGGAGGTCTAATGTCCAAACTTCCTCCCCAGTTGCCAATAGTGAACTCGCCAGGTAGCCAAGGCTCAGGGGAAAGCCTAACCCTTTAGCGCTATACCAAGAAAACGGTTTGATGAGTAAAATCCTCATTTACTCTGAAATTCCTCCAAGATTTCAATCAATCTCCAGCCTATGGCTTTTTGAGTAAACTTTTCAGATACTAACTCATGGCCGCCCGCCGCAATTTTCCGCCTCAGCTCTTGATTTTTCTTCAGCTGCATTATGGCTTCAGCTAGGCTTTCTTCATTTGCACATTTGCACAGTAGGATGTTTTTCCCATCTGAGAAGACCTCTCGAATGGCAGGCGTATCTCCGGTGATAACAGGCTTACCCATGGCCAGAGAATTGTATACTTTTGTCGGGATAACACGTTGCGTCTTTTCAGTATTTCCGAAGATTCCTAAGCTGATATCTGATTTATCAATATGAAGAGGTAATTCCTCCAGAGGAACCGGAGCAATAAATCTGATATTCGCGGGCTGAAGTCTTTTTTCCAGAGCTCGTATCTCTTGGTATGTCTGCCCCTTTCCTAATATTTTGAATTGAATATCTTCTTTGCTTAAAAGAGAGGCAGCTTTCACGATGTATTCTATCCCCTGCAGGGGAACAAATGACCCGTAGAAGAATACAGAGAAGCCATTTCTTGGCTGAGTGTCGCTGGAGTTAGAATTGAAGTAGTCATCATCGCTGCCCACATAAAGGACTCCCATTCGATCCTCGGAGATTTTAAGTTTCTCATTGAAATAACTAAGATGTTGGTATGTATCAGCTAAGACTAAATCAGCCAATTTCATTGATATCTTATCCCATAACAAACACTTCAGAGCAGCAAAGGTGCGGGGCTTTACTCTTTTCCTATCCATGACATTGCTGTCATAGATTGATATGAAGGGATCAAAAATAAGAGGCTTCCTGTATAATCTTGAGATTAAATAAGCTAAGGGAATATTTTTATGATTCATTTCAGCAACAAGAAGAAAATCATAATCTTTATTCAAGTTCTTATGCTTAGAAATCAGCCTGGAGTATCTCTGCCAGAACCTTAATTCCAGTCCAAACGGAACATTGCATTCCAAGACTTCTACATTGTTTTCAGCCAATCCTTTCCTGATTATCAGGTTTCTTTGATAATTCTCTTGGAAGGAGCCAAAATAGCATATCTTCATGCCGCACTCCTCACGACTTCTTTCAATTGATAGAGTTGGCTGAATAATTTCTTTTCAAAAGCCCACATTATTCCCCAGAAAACAATCGAGATGAGGAAGAAGCTTATGATCAAACTCAATAAGCCGAGATTGGAGATAACCGGCTCCAGGAGAGCCCAGGCACCCAAACTTAACCCAGCTATGGATAGAGGCCTAAAAAAGTTCCACAATTCATTCTGAATCTTCAATAACCTGAAAGTCCTGAGAATAATCCAGATAAAACCAGGAATGATGCTTATGGTTGCCAGGGCGGCAACTCCAACAACTCCGATATATTTGGCTGCAGGGATAACAAGAGGCACAAAGATTACAGAATTAAGAATCATTGGTTCTCTCTGGGCCTGGGGGACATTCATGGCATTGAGGGCTGGCGCACAAACAGAAGCTACAGCCCTCTGAAACCCAAACAAGGCCAGAATTTGGATCATGACTACAGAAGCGACCCATTTTCCCCCTAGGAAAAGCGATACAAAAGGACCAGAGATTGTTATCAACAGGAGAGTTGCCCAACTGCAGAAGATGAGATTGACTTTATTGATTATTAAAAACCTTCTTCTGAAATCCGGGTAGTCTTCATCCCACTTGGAATAAACAGGAAAAGCCACCCTTCCAACAGTCATCTTGATAAACTGGGGAAGAATATTCCCGATGGTATAGGCTATGGTGTATAAACCCAAATCACCTGCGCTTAAGAATTTTGCTATGACGGCATTATCAAGATTCTTGAGAACGAAGGAGATCACACCTAAAAAAACTATGTGTTTGCCAAAACTAAAAAGGCTTCTAAAAGACCCCCAGCGGAAATTCCATTTCGGCCTCCATCCGCACACTGCCCAGAGGACTATTCCAGCGGCGAAATATCTCGCCAGTTGTCCGAACACAAGACTCCAGACGCCCATTCCATTAAGAGCCAGCCCCACCGAAACCATGAAATAGACAATAGATGCGGTCATCTCGGAGAGGAGTAATTTCTTATAGTTCAGCTTCTTCTGGAGCAAAGCAGAAGGAACAGTGCTTAAAGACTGTATTACCAGAATGAGAGCGAGAACTTTGATTATGTTTGCGACTTCAGGAGTGCCAAAAAACCTTGCTGCAGGATGTGCTAAGAGGAACGCGATTACATAAATAAGGACATTCAGCATCGGAGTTGTCAGAAAAACCGTATTATTTTCATCATCAGTAATTTTGTCCTTCTGGATGAGGGCAGCGCCCAGTCCAAGGTTGGAAAATAAACCCAAAGTATTCATGACCAGGACAGCGATGGCTACCAAACCAAACGTGAAAGGATCTAAGAGTCTAGCCAGCGCTACCAGGGTGATAAGGTCGATTAATTTTGCTAGACCACTCGATGAGGAAGCCCAGAAAAGGCTGGTCATGAATTCTCTCTTGGCCTCCATCGGCTTATTGTTATTTATCCCCATGATTCTCTTTTTTTATCTCGTTATCCCCTGTTCAGAACATAAACAACCATACTGGCAAAAAGGGAGGGAAAGCGCTTATACAAAACAGGAAATCCAGTACAGGGATAACTTTTTTCTACCCGGTATCCTTGATTTTGGGCCCACCAATTGAAATCCTTTAAGGTCCAAAACCTCAAGTGTTCCCCTGGATGAAAAGCCCATTGGATTGGAAAACGGCCCCAGAAAAGGCGCATCCTGTGTCTGTATAAACCTATATTGGGTAATGATATTATTAACTTTAATTTAAACCTATTCTTTATCTTCAATAACAATTCTTCTGGTTTAGAGATGTGTTCTAACAATTCTGAGACGATGATATAGTCGTATTTTTTGTCCAGATGAAATTCACCTTTGGTGACATCTGCGACCCAAGCTTTGATTCCCCGTTTCTTAGCACCTTGAACAGCGGTCGAGGAAATATCGATTCCTTCAGCCGTTATCTCATTGTTCTTGACAAGATATTCCAGATTTGTTCCTGTTCCACAACCGATATCTAAAACGCTGCTGCCTGGTTTAACCAATTTCGAAAATATGCGTGTTCGTTCCTTGATTCCTATATCCTGCATTTCCTTCCAATAGTCTTCATAATCCATTGTCTTTAAGGAAACGGACGGGTATTTGTAGAGATATCCCACATCCTCTTTGATGATCTTCGATAATGATTTTGCTTTTCTAAAGATGGTCATAGGATTGCGAGTATCTTCTCTGCCCTCTTCTGCCAGGTATATTCCGCGCAGACTTCTTTATAAGCATTTTCAGCTATCTGCTCTGCCAATTCCTTATTCTCTAAAACCAGTTTAATCCCTGAGGCAAGGGCTTCAGGATCATTGGGCTTCACCAGGATTGCATTCTGCTTATCTCTCAGTATTTCCCTCGTAGAAGGAAGGTCTGTGGCAATGATGGGTCTTTTCGAAGCCATGTATTCAAACTGCTTGAGAGACGAGGCAAAATGGGTGGAATGAGGATGGGCTAGGAGAGGCAAAACTAAGACATCAGACTTCAGCAAGTAAGGAGCCACTCGAGATGGCTGTACATAACCAGTAAAAATTATTCTATCGGTCAAGTTTACCTCTTTGGCTAAATTCTTAAGCCTTTCCAAGTCTTTTCCCTCATCGCTCCCTCCGATTATCTGCAGTTCTGAATCACTATCTAAATATTTCATGGCTTTGATCAGCACCTCAACCCCTCGGCTTGGACTGAGCTGTCCGATATAGCAAACAACCTTTTTTGAATCCAACTCAGGAGGAGATGCGGTTTCCAACGGATAAAGCCTGGTTGAGTCAGGAACAACAGAGATCCTGTTTTCTATTATCCCGGATTCTTTTTTGAGCGTTTCCTTTAGTCCCTGAGTAACTGCTACGATAGAATCTACCCCCTTCAAGACTCTGTTTTCTTTTGAGGCATACCATTTACTCTTCCATTTTGGGAAAGGCTTGGTATCACTGCACCAGGTATGCCAGTTCTTTAAGAATAAGGATTGCACACTATGGGCCTCATAGATGAGTTTCTTAATACCGAAGAGTTTTTTAATTCTAATGAGCAGGCTTAAAATATTTATGTCCCTGGCGTAAACTACTGAATTTGGATGCGTTCTGATTAAACTTAAAATCTTAGAATATAAATTAAACTTGAATAAGATCGCCAGGCATCTTCCTAATAATGGAAGACTGTTGTATGGAATGACCACAGAATGAATAAAAAGATCAGGGTGCTCTCCCAGGCCAAAATATCCTAAAATATCTTGAGCGCTCCATCTTTTTGGGTTCTTAAGGATAAAATGGACTGTTGCTTTCTGAGTTTCTGCTAGAGCATGACAGGTATGAATGCTCTGGATCAAACTGGCCTTCTGGGAAGGAAAATCCAGGTTCGTATAAGGATAGATGATGTTCATTTTCATAGTGCGGATAAGATTAATGTCTGTTCAAGAGCCTATCGCTTTGCTGTCTCATAGATTCTTCTCACCTGTCTTCCGGTAGGAGTCTGATCGTTTATTCAATAACTCTAACGAAAGGTCTATCATCTTTTGGTAGTGTTTAGCATAATTTTCGTTTGAAAAATTTTGCTCTGCGAATTCCTTTCCTTCTCTTCCCATCTTCCTCGCCTGATCAGGATTTCTTAACAGATAGAGGATTTTCTGGCTTAACTCCTGAGGGTCATCAGGTTGGACCAGGAAACCGTATTCGCCATCCCTTATGATCTCGGGTAATCCTCCGATATTCGAAGCGATCACTGGCTTCCCTGAAATCAGGGCTTCAATGATAACGCGGCCTAATCCTTCTGAGAAAGAAGGCAAAACGAAAACAAAGCATTGTCTGATTAATTCAGATAACCGGGATTGAGAAAGCCAGCCCACAAATTTCACCTTTTCCTTTATTCGAAGTTGAGCTGCAATTTCTTCGAGTTTTTGCCTGTATTCTCCTTCTCCCGCGATTATCAATTCAGCATCTTTCTCCAGAAACATGACCCCCTTCATAGCTTCTAATAAAACATGAACTCCCTTGAGATAAGTCAGCGCTCCAGCATACAGGACTTGCTTGGATTCATTAGCAGGTGTCGAGGCAGCGCTGTTTTTAAAAGCTTCAACATCAGTAAAAGTGTGATAAACGATACACGGTTTATCTGTTCTAGCCTCCAACATCTGCCTGGTTGATCGAGATACAGCCCGAACTAAGTCAGCTTCCTTTATGGCGAAATCACTGATTGAGATTAAAAACTGTTTCCCATATCTAGGAAATGAGCCCACTAAAAATGGCACCTCTTCCCAATCTCCCTGAGCCTGAATGATAATCACGATTTTTCTGCCTAAGAACCTAAGGAATAGTTTGACTAAAGCCAGCGAGAAACCTTCAATGGGAGTCGTAGAGAGCATAATCTTAACATCCCTGATGAGCGCCAGATAAAGGCCAATAATGACTATGGAGACCATGAATAAAGTCTGACGTAGGAGTCTTGGTAAATGATGGGGAACGAGATAAAATTGACCAAATTCGTTTTTCCTTTTCAATCCCCAATCTTTAGAAAAACCAAGAGTATAGTTCTCGGTAACTTTGCCAAAAAGAGAATATTTCTTCCTCGTAGTCTCATCCAGAGGAAACGAATACCGGTGAATATCTACGATGAAAATCTTGGGTACGGAGGACACCTTCATCTCCAAATTTCCCGACAGAAAGAATTCCTAGCTGGTTACAATCCTATCCAGGAACATTTTGGCTACTTTCTCAGTAGAAAATTTCTCAACCTGTTCTAAACCAGCTTGAGAAAGCACCTTTCTTTCCTTTCCATTACGCAAGAGTTTCAAGGTTCTTTCTACGAAGGATTGTATGCTCCCCCCTGGAACCAAATATTCAAGCTGCTGTTTGCTGATAATATCCCTCACGCCACCGACATCAAAAGCCACTACAGGAAGCCCTGCGGCCATAGCTTCCAGCAATACGCGGGGAAAACCTTGCTCGTTCGAGGGCATGATAAATAAATCTGAGGCTAAGTAATATTTAATGACTTCCTGATTCGGAACACTCCCCTTCACCAAGAATCTTCCTTTCAAATCCTGTGCTTGCGCCTCCTGAAGGAATCCCTCTAGAAAAACCTCGCCGACGACGACTATTACGGTGTTGTTGACTTCCTGGAATAATTTTTTAGCTAGAGGCAAAAGGTAGGACCCTCCCTTCAGCGGTGATACCCTGCCCACAAAGAGAGCTATCAACTTATTTGGGGGTAAACCAAGTTGTTCTCTTAGAGTGGCTTTTGTAAAGCGCCCTTTTATTTCTTCCAGCCGTTTAATATCTATATCATTATAGAGAATGATGAGTTTTTTAGGATTGACCTTATAATTTTTTATGTAATACGACCCCATAGATTCCGGGCCAGTCACAAAATAGTCAGCGAACTTAGAGGCAAGATAAACGGCAAATTCACGCAGCTCCCAATTCCATCTATTCAGAATATTAGCCATACTTTTTCCCCAGGGAGGAACGACATTCTTAGCTTGACCGCTGTGCCAGAAATAAATTTTGATCCCGATTATTTTGCTCAATAGGCCCAGGGTAATGCCAGCAAAGGTAGAAATTCTGATGAAGAATTTACGGCAACCCTTTTGATATATCTTAGAAGCCATCCGGACAAGCTCGAAGGCACGAAAAAGCTTATTTCTCCGGCCATATATTTGACAGTACACCTGCGCCGCATGCTGGATAATTGGCGGGCTGGAGCACCTTTCGATAATGGCATAGACTTTTGTATGTTTGCCTATTTCTTCCAGCAATCGGGCAATATGGATAAAATGTTGATGATCATGGGCATCATATTGAGGGAACACATAACAAACAGATGAAGATAGGGCTTCCCTTTTCCGGCGGCTCTGGCTGTTGTTAGAGGAAGATAGCTTCATGATTGAACTTTCCTGCATTCCATAAAAAGACTGAGACAGTAAGGTCGGCCTTGTTTCTTAAAGCCATCATCTTGAACCAACAGGTCCTCCATCTGTTTCCACAACCTCAGGAATCTATTCTTATTGGACTCAGCAACGACTCTATTATGGATTTCTTTCAAAGGATGTATGGTGTAAAATCTTGTGTCTTCCACCTGAAAACCACTCTTCAGGAGAATGTCTTCTAACTCCTTCTCGTCATATTCCCGAAAGTAGTGCTTTTCCAGAAACCATCCCGCAATTCTCCGTCTGAATTGATCCTTCCACGATTTCCTGTACTTCGTGCAGCCAACAGTAAAGAGAAGCTTCCCGTTTTCGACCAGTAATCTTTGAATTTCATCCAGAGCTTTCTTCAAGCTTCTGAGATAAGAGAATACCTGGGTAGAAACAACGATGTTGAAATGTTTTTCAGGAAAAAAGCTGCTTAATTCATAAATATTTCCGCAAACGAGGTTTATCTTTTTAAGTTCCCTTTTTCCTTCTTCAATCTTTTCCTGGTCTCTGTCAATGCCAGAGATTTCAAGATGATCGACCCGATCCAAGAAAGGAAGCCAGAGTTGTCCTTCTCCGCATCCCACATCGAGAATCCTGCACCTATCCTCATTGGCAATCTCAAAGATCCTCTTTATCAGATGGACTCTGGCCAGATCACCGATGATTGGTTTATCCAGGCTGAACATATCCATTTTTTTCTGGCGCCTAATTTTCTTTATGAATAAGCATCACATAATCTTGGGCAAAAATGCCGAATTGCCCGACAACTTTGAAAAACCCTCTCAGGACTCTGTTTCTATGGTAACGGCCTTTGAAATATAGCTTTCTAATTTTCCATCCATTAATTGTTGGTTCAAAATTATCTGGATCAAGAAGCTTTTTTATTGAGTTTGGCGGATAAGGTCTTTTATGGGTAAAAGTGTCGAAATTCCCTTTCCTCTCCAACTGAGTGGCCAACAAAAAGTCGCCCCCTTTTTTCAATATCCTGTCTACTTCTCTCAATGAAAGTAGAGCCTGTTCTGGATATAAGTGTTCAAGAACATTATTCAAGATGACACCATCAAAACTTTCATTTTTTATCGGGAGATGAGCAGCATCTCCCTGAATCAATCTTCCTTTGCCTTCGGGCAAAGCCTTTTTTATGTTCTCCTGTGAAATATCAAGACCATAAAAATTCGTAAATTGCTTCTCAAACTCTCCCTCCCCGCAACCTATATCAAGGACATGTTCTTTTTCTGATAAAAGTGCTGCATAGGGAGAAACTCCTTTCTTTTTGTAACTGTAAAAATTAATCAAGTCCTGGAATACGCTTGCCATCTCGCTGTTTTCTTTCAGTTATGCTGTCTTTGATAACTGCAGGGGATATTCTCGATAAATCGTTTCACATATTTTGTCCCAATCAAATTTTTCTTCAACAATCTTGCGACCATTTCGAGACAGGCTAGTGGCTAGGTCTTCATTACTGAGTACCCTGGAAATCGCCTTGGCAATAGCGCGACTGTCGCCTGGAGGAACGAGAAGGCCATTGACTTCATTCTCAATAATCTCCCTAATCCCGCCCACACTCGTCCCGATTACAGGGGTTCCACAAGCCATGGCTTCAATGAAAACATTTCCCAGACCTTCGAAAAGAGAGGGGCCGACAAAAACATCCGAAGCGTTCATATAAGAAAAGACTTCATCCTGAGGAATACTCCCTAAGAAAAGAACCTCATGCCTGAGTCCTAATTCATCACTAAGTGAGAGTAGTCTTGGTTTTTCAGGGCCGTCGCCGATAATGATTAGTTTAGTGTTGTTCTGTCGTTCTAAGACCTTGGGCAGGGCTTCAATTAAATACTCAATGCCTTTTGTTTTTATTAACCTGCCAGCTGTAAGAATGATCCTGTATTCCCCAATTCCTAATTTCTTCTTCAGCTTCCTGTTGTCTAGGTTTCTTGACCTGTTTAGGTAAACCCCATTAGGAACAATTAGTGTTTTTTTCGCCCCCAACTTTCTGGCAGACTTTTCGAGATAACTGCTTATACAATGCACCATTGTGCTATGAGATATCGCGTATCTAACCAACCCCTGCACCAGGAAATTTTCGTTTCTGGCCGCATATTTGGAAAGTTTCCATCCCTGAATAGTTGATACATAAGGCCTATTGGTGGTCTTTGATAGGAAAGCTCCCATAATAGAAGCATAGACTCCAACTGTATGGATAATGTCTATATGTTTTCTATTAATCAAGGCCATAGATTTCAGCAGCATCAAAGGAAGACCAGTAGGAAGATAGAGATGGTTGTTGTTAACCAGGTTCTGCAACGAAATCAAGGAGGCCCGGTGAAATTCGATTCCTTGGTGATCACTTCCGTCCAGAAGAGTGCGATTGATCCTTCCAGTAACTACGTGAACCTCCTCCCCTTTTTCCGCCAGATAATTGGCCAGGGCTTTAGAAAAGACTTCAGCCCCCCCGATCAAGGGAGGATAGTGAGGCGTGAGGATAAGGATCTTCATTTTCTCGCTCAAGCCATTCCCTTCAATCTAGGACATGAAATACATATCGAAGGTGGTTTAGGTGATAGCAGTTCCTTTCTGAAATCTCTGTATTTTTTATTGTTCCATATCTTTTTAAAGCCTTCTTCTAAAATATTTCCAAAGTTAATGTTTCGGGGATCCACGCCTTGTAAACAGCAAGGCGTTACATTTCCTTCGACTGTAATATAAGGTCTTGTAGAAGGCATCCTGCATTGATATTCTATTGGTCTCAGGGGGGAGTGGACTAACTCTATGTCTCTTTCTTCTGCGTATTTCTTAGCTTCTTGGAGATGATTCTCTGAATCCTTTACATTTGAAGGATAATATAATGCTTCTCTAGGATATTCTTTACTTTTTCCCGTATGGTCAAAAATGGCTCTGACATTTAATTTCTTTATTTTGAGTTTTTCTGCAAGATCAACAAGCTTTTTCAACTCTTTTAAATGAGGAAAGGTCAATACCGAATAAATCTCAACCTCAATATTCGATCTAAATTGCTGACGCATGGCCATAAAGTCTTTTATATTTTCCAAAATCTTTTTAAAATTTGCACCCTTTCTTATGCCTTCAAATACATCGGGTATCCCCGAGTCTACAGAAAAGATGAGATAGTCTAATCCGCAGGCTAGGATGTTCTCTGCGCATTTCTTATCGATAAGCATGGCATTGGTCGCGAAATACACCCGTATTTTTTTTGATTTTGCGTAGCTGATCATTTTAAAAATGTCTTTATTCAGTAGAGGTTCTCCAAATCCGGTCATATTGATTTCTTTAAGGCAAGTAAACTGTTCTATTATCTGTTTAAAGTCCTCGAAATTCATATCCTTTTTTTCATTCCTATTTTTTATTCCAGAATCGCACATTAGGCAGTTAAAGTTACAACGAATCGTTGGTTCGATTTGTACGGCTTCGGGATTAGATAAATCGAAGCCCCCACCAAGAATATGTTCCTTAATTTTTGTCGCCTTTCTTAAGGCGGCGTTTATCTTGCCTTTAATAGGGATTGGCTTCATCATCGGGAATATGAATTTTTCTTCTATTTTGATAATAGACTGCCATACATACTTAAGATGGAATCTATCCTGGTGGATAAGTCAAAATCCTTGGATCTCTTAACGCCATTATTGCCCAGCGAGTTTCGTAAAGCCTTGTCTTTAACCAAAAGCTCCAGCTTCTGGACCATGGAATCTGTATCATCAGGCTCAACGAGAAAACCTGTTCCATCCTGGACAATATCCGGAATTCCGCCAATCTTCGGGGCCACGATCGGCAATCCAGCGGCCATGGCTTCTATAAAAACAATCCCGAAAGGTTCATAGGCTGTGGTGGAAAAGAATATATCCCCCTCTTTGAAATATCTGCTGATCTCAACGGGATTAACTTCTCCCTCAAACATGACTTTTTCTTCAACCTCTAAGTCTTGACAAAGACTTTTCAATTCCCTCTCCAAGGAAGGATCCCCGCCTCCTATTATCTTCAGCTCCAAGTTCCGGGAATTGAGCTTTGCAAAAACCTGAATGCACAGGTCTATTCTTTTCCATTTCGCAAATCTACATACGTTGAGTATCTGTATCTTCCTATCTGCCTTTTTCTCGGCTGCTTGTTGGAGATAATTTTCAAGATTAATAAAGTTCGGCTGTTTGACTATCTTTTCTTCAGGAATTTGAAAGGATTCCAGGAGTGATTTCAGCTGAAACTCGGAAGTGGCGATGATTCTATCGAAATTGTTCAGAATGTATCTCTGGAGTCTCTTTAATAATCTTGCCTTCCTGTTATACATAGAAATCTCTTCGTATTTCGGTAATTTTTTTAGATTCGCGACGACCTTCTCCCAGGAAAGATCTCCAGCGAATTTTACAAGGCTGGGGATCTTATTTCTCTTGGCAATTATTCCTGAAACGAGGCTTAAATAATCCCCGCCAGAAATATGATGAACAATGTCGGGACACTCTTTTTTGAAAACCTTTTTTATTCTCAGGTAAGCATTAAAATACTTAACCAAAAGGGATAGAAACCTTATCCGCCAATCGTATTTCCTTAGGTAATAGACCTTAATTCCTTCATACTCTCTTACTCGGTTTTTATCTCCAAAAGTTATGACAAACGTTTCCACCTTCCTGGCCTCCAAAGCTTTGGCCTGATCAAAAGCGTGCTTGGCCGGGCCGCTTATGGTGGGAGGAAACACGCTCGAAATTAAACCGACTTTCATGATTCTTTGGCTTCTATGGCTGATCTTGAAAATATCAGAGAGAATACTCTCAGGTAGAGGCGTTTTAAACCCATCGAGATTTTACTGACTAAAGTTAAATTTTCGGCGATCAGGACTGTTATTAAGAACAAATATTTCAAGGGGAATCTCAGACCTTGGCTCATATTCTTACTCAGGTATCTTCTGACACCAAACCAGTAGTAGGACCTCCG
>JABAOH010004970.1_pt1 | contig 92728 bp, 82 predicted proteins | sample 7062181 | NCBI WGS metagenome assembly JABAOH01 (sample SAMN14538630, study PRJNA623070) | marine sediment metagenome | biome: marine biome [ENVO:00000428]; feature: marine pelagic biome [ENVO:01000023]; material: deep marine sediment [ENVO:00002113]; isolation source: pool of 5 deep marine... | reverse complement strand
TGGAAGCCCGGGTTGCTGAATCTAGAGCAGGCTTCACCCGAAAGTGTGACAAAACCTGGAGAAGTTGAACCTGGCTCTCCGGCGGCAGTCCAGGCAGAACCGCACACACTTCCTGGATGTCCGACTCATTGAATACCTCCTTCACACACGAGATGGCTGGCTGATACCATTCCGGATCCCTGCCTTTAAGAACGCCCAGGATGACTCCCTTGGCTTCTTTTCCCAACACCGCAAGCCTTCCGCTGAAGGCGGCTTGACGCAAGTGTAATGGGAGTTCAGCCTGCATCAATGTCTCATAGATTCCTGCGGCTTCATCAGAATCGTTGTTTGCCATAGACTCCTCTCCACAACTCAACAGCGATGAAGCTACCTGAGCTCGCAGCTGTCCTGAGGTGTGGGAAAGAGCCTGGAAGAGAACATCGGCGGCCTTGGGACCAGCGATCCGTCCCAATGCCGTGGCAGAGGCAGCTGCTTCAGCCTCATCCGTTCCGTTCAAGAATTTCTCCAGATAGGGCACAGCTTTTTGGGCGCTCCGATTTCCCAGCGAGGACAGGATTCCGAGCCTTGTCTTCCCGCTCGTTTTGCCCAGGCTCTGGATCAGGGCCTTCTCTGCCGATGCATCTGCAATTTTTTCGAGGGCATAGCGCGCCAGATCGGATGTTTCTTCCCGGTCGAGCATTTTTGCCAGCACAGGAACAGAAACCGCAGAGCCGATCTCCCTTAAATGGCGGGAGACAGCCATTTTAGCCGCCAGGGTGGTATCGGATTCGAGGAATCCAGCCAGATGCTTCTCGCATCTCTCCCTAGCCTTCGGAAAGCGGCGTACAGCGTGCACATAATCACGAAGATCCGATAGCACCTCCTCATCCTTTCCGTAATCAAATCCCGAAACCTTTTCTAAAATCTCGGTTAGATCTGGAGGTCGAAAATCTGTCCAGCGCCGCACATCATCGGGGGTTCCGTAGTCTTTAGAGATAGCAGGAAAATATCCCGGCACATCCTGGGTCACTTCTCCTGTAGCTGCCCACTCTGCTCCCCTCTGGAAGGTGATGATAAATCCTACGCATTCAAGGGCTGTCGGTGGCTGCTCTCCTCCTGCATGACCCAAAACAGTATGGAAAATCCGGCCCTCCCCGAACCGGACCGTAAACAGTATCGGCTCATGCCGGCCAGTTCCAAGGTGGGAGGGATCGCTGTAGGCGGTGGCCAGGATATGCAGGTTCTCGGCAGGGCCGCGCAAAAGTCCGTACAGTTCGTCCTGGGCATGCATCCATTTTTCAGGTAATCCCCGGATGATAGGATGAGTCCTATCTCTGTTGACGACCTCGAATGCATAGGGAGTGGTGTGCTGCCCTCCGATACCAGGGCTTTCATCCTTGACGGCTTTCCCATCTTTCCAATAGACATAGGGACCCGACGTCTCATCCCGGCCGTCCCAACCTCCGATGCCGATAATCTGGTTGTATTCCTTCCATCCAGCAAAGGTGTTGTTGGCTCCGTGGTAAACGACCACCCCTCCCCCGGAGTGCACATAATTGACAAAGGCCTTTTTTGCGATATCTGACCATTCCTCGCCGCTGTAGTCGAGAACGACCAGTTGATAAGATGCAAAATCCGGCAAGAATTCTTCCATGTTTTCGCCCTCGGCCGGACTGACAGCTTTAGTGACTTCGAACAGTTCTGTATCTTCCAGCATCTGCTGGAGGGCCGAACTGCTGGTCCTCCAGTCATGGGTGTTTTGGCCTGTGACGATCAGAGCTTCTATGCTGGATGGAGGAGGAGATGCACACAGAATCGGAGAAAACATCCCGGCGATCACTGTCCAGGCTAAAAACTGAGCTGCAAATCCGTTCCAGGAATGATTTTTCCCTTTCCCCAGCTTCATTTTTTTCCGTCTTTCCATCTGAAATTCTCCTCCTAGAGACCGAGCTGCCAGGGGCTTCGGTAAGCCCGGCCCAGCAGCCTTGTGGCTTCTGGGTCATCCAGGATGGTCTCTGTTTCGGGATCCCACCGTATCTTGCGTCCAAGTTCTATGGCGATCACTCCCAGGTGTCCGACACTTGCCGAACGATGCGCGGTTTCTATGGGGGTAATCGTTTTTTCCCGGCTTTTCACACAGTCGAGGAAATTCTGATAATGATCACGGCTCTTGTACAGCCGGGTTTCACGCGGGCTTATGGACTCATTCCAGATCTCGGCAGGATAGGTTTCCTGAGCTCCTCGATTGACCCATATCCAGCCGTGTTCCCCGATCCATTTTGTTCCGCCTCGAATTTCGTCAAACCCGCCCGCGATGTCCATCGGAGTGCCGTCAGAATATTTTGCCTTCAAGTAATAGCGTGTCGGACTGTCCCAGATTCCGTGCCGGGGAAACTCTCCCCAACCCTGGATTTCAACGGGACCGGTGTGATCAAAGCCCATTCCCCAGTGCGCGATATCCACATGGTGTCCCACCCAGTCCATCAACTGACCACCTCCGAAATCCATCACCCAGCGCCAGTTCATATGAACCCGGGCCGTACAGTACTGGCTGTAAGGAGCCGGTCCGATCCAGAAATCATAATTCAATTCTTCGGGTGGAGATCCGTAGGTGTTAAGATGGGCTGTTCCGGCAAAATCATAATGTCCCTGGGGAAGTCCCACCTCTACCTTCAAGATTTTGCCGATGCGTCCATTCCTGACCAGCTCACAGGCGTGGTGGAAATTGGCGACTGAACGCTGCCAGCTTCCTGTCTGCCAGACGCGCCCATAGCGCTCCACCGCCTCGCACATGGCCCTTCCTTCCGACAGGTCATGGGACAGCGGTTTTTCTCCATAGATATCGAAGCCTGCCCGGGCAGCATCGATGACCAGGAGGGCATGCCAGTGATCAGGAACCGCTATGGACACCGCGTCGATATCCGAACGCTGGTAAAGTTCACGGTAATCTCTGTAGACCGCACAGTCCTGATTGCCGTACTTCTGGCTGACGATATCCCGGGCTCTTTTTAAATGGTTTTCATCCAAATCGCACACCGCCACCCACTGCACCTCATCCTTTTCCAGAAAGGCCTCCATGTTGGGAATACCCATCATGCCAAAACCGATGCCAGCCATGACAACGCGGTCAGAAGGAGCCATGGCTCTGGGCCTTCCGAGAACGGATGCCGGAACGATGTGGGGAAAACCGACTGCCCCGGCGGCTGCCGCAGACAGTTTTAAAAACTGCCTCCGGTTCATCTTCTTTCGCTTCTTCTCCATTTTTATCCTGCCAAATTTTTTATTGAATGGAATTTTTTATCAAACGAGTTCTGTTTTCCCTGGTACGGCAACAGGCGCGACGGGCAAATCGCCGAATTCATATCGGGGAGGGGAAAGATCCAGTTTGGAAGCATTCATCACCCAGTCCCAGCTCAATGCACGGCCTGTATAGGCGCTCATCCGGCCCATGATAGCCGTGAGCGTGCTTTCCGCGACCCGCTTTCCCTCATTCAGAGGTTCTCCATTTCTGATGCTGGCGATGAGGTCTGCATGCTCTTGTACATAAGGATTGGGCGATTCCTTATCGATGGTGAAGGCATTGGCTCCCCTTATATATCCGTTGGCTCCATCCGTATAGGCAAAACCCTTGGTGCCGATAACCCTCTCGGACACCTTATCCGTGCATCCGGGCGTCTGGCGGCACATGCTCATGACCCGGGCCCCGTTAGGATATTCATATTCGACGGAGAAATGATCGAAGATGTTGCCGAATTCCTGTCCGGTGCGAACCTGTCGGCCCCCCATCCCAGCGCATTTCGCCGGGGGAGAGCCGATCATCCAGTTAATGACATCGAGGTTATGTACGTGCTGCTCCACGATGTGGTCTCCAGACAGCCAGGTCAAGAAAAGCCAGTTTCTGATTTGCCATTCCATATCCGACCACTCCCCTGATTGATAGTTTATCCAGTTATCATAAGCCCTTCTGAGCCACAGGGCTCCCATGTTCCAGTAGCACTGTCCGGCTACGATCTTCCCGATATCGCCGTTATGGACACGCTTGGTGATCTCCAGGTAGTGGTTCTGGTGCCGGCGTTGGGTTCCGGCTACGATAGCCAGGCCGTTCTGTACGGCCAATTCCGAGCTTTTGATCACCGAACGTACTCCTACGGGATCCACGGCAACCGGCTTTTCCGTGAATATGTGTTTTCCTGCCTCTACAGCCGCTTTCAGGTGTTTGGGACGGAAATGGGGTGGAGACGCCATGATAACCATATCGGCGTCAGTTGACAGAACTTTTCTGTATGCATCGAAACCGGAAAAGCACGTGTCGGGCGAAACAGCAAGACATTCCTTGGGAACCTTTGCCTGGAGTCTCTCCAACGAATTCTGCCAACAGTCCTGGAAGAGATCCCCCAGGGCTGTGATCACCACGTCGTTAGAAGAGCTGACACAATCGATAGCTGCTCCCGTACCCCTTCCACCGCATCCGATAAGACCGACCCGGATCTTGTCCTTCCCAGAAGCGAACACAGGCCCGACTCGCGATACGGCTGCGGCCAAAGAAACCGCTGAACTTGTCTTTATAAATTCCCGCCGGGACATGATCCTTTTAGTCTTTTCTTTTCTCTCTTCCATGATACCTCCTTTTCAATCAATGACTAGAAATCATCGCATGCCTTATATGCCTCGATGACAGCCCTTTCTCCCTCTCTGCCCTTTTTGCTTTTTCCATGCTCCATACAGATGATACCGTCATATTCTCTGGCGTGCAGGTGCCCGAATATGTTCTTGTAGTTGATCTCTCCGGTGGTGGGCTCTTTTCGGCCAGGATTGTCTCCCACATGAAAGCTGGCTATTTCATCCCACGCTCTATCGATATTGGGTATAAGGTTGCCTTCTGTGATCTGCTGGTGATAGATGTCATTGACAATCTTGCAGCTTGAGCTCCTGACGGCTTTACAGATTTGGTAGGCCTGGGGAATTTTCGTGAGGAACAGTCCGGGATGGTCCCAGGGATTCAAGGGTTCGATGGCTATGACCAAACCAGACGGCTCGCAGATTTCCGCACAGAATTTGAGATTATCGACTACATTGGCAGTCTGGTAACCCCATTCCAGGCTTTCATCATAGCGTCCAGGAACGACCAGGGTCCATTGGGCATGGGTGCGTTTTGCTGTTTCCACGGCGGATTTCATCCTGGCTGCCAGCATGTCTCTGATCTCCTTGTCCTGAGTAACGAAGGATTTCACCTTGAAATCCGCATACGCAACGAAGGGTCCCAGCTCCATATCCAAACGATTCATCTCCCTGGCGATTGCCTCCTGTAAAGACGGGTCCTTATTCATGAGCCCATTGTCGAACATGGCTTTGAAGCCCTGATCTGCCATGAATTTGATCTGGTCGATCGGATTTTTGCCCGCATGGGCTTCGAACATCCCAAAATAGGGCGCATACTTGAGTTTAAAGCTGGAGTGAGACTTTTGGACGAAGGTTCTATCCACTGCTGCATCGAGCGGTTTGACCGGCAAGGCTGCTGCAGCAGCTGCCGCTGTGCCGATGAACTGCCGCCTGGAATATTTTTTCTTTCCCATCCTTTCCCTCCTTTCAAAATTGGAGTGTGCATCGATTTTTTCACACAGATCATATCTGGACGTACAGCCAGAGGGAACGGTACTGAATATGAACGTTAACTTTTACTCTGAATAAGAGGGAAAAAAGAAAAGATTACAAATACTTGAGCGGGGATATGCTGGTCACCTTTACCATGGCTGATCAGTCCAGTGCCGATCATACCAGCATTCTATAGAAACAATATCCAATTTTCAACATTAGCCCTCCTCATTCACTCGACAGGACATGACAGATTGTGTAAAAATACGGATAAAATGAAAATCTAAAAATTAGGGGAAAGAATGACTAAACAGTACGGCTGTCCGAAAAAAGATATCGGCCACTATACGTGCTATCGAACGAGCGAGACTCTCGAGATCGACGGCCGTCTGGATGAGGGATCCTGGAAGAAAGCTCCAAGATCTCCTCGTTTTGTGGACCTGGTTACAGGAGACCCGGGACCATGGGATACCCGGATGGCAGCGCTCTGGGATGATGTATCTCTGTACATCGCTTTTTGGGTGGAAGAACCTTATGTCCAAGCAAACTTCACAGAAAGGGATTCGCCCATTTATAAGGAAAACGATGTAGAGGTCTTCATAGCCGGGAAAGACTGTTACTACGAGTTCGAAATCAACGCCCTGGGAACTATTTATGAGGCCTTTTTCATCTGGCAGGATGCCTACAAAAAGGGCAGCGCTTTTGATCGCCCCGAGTTCGATCTCCTCAACCAAAGAGTGGATGTCCTGGGCGGATTCCAAGACAGTCTGCGTTACGAAAAACACCCTCGGGGAAAACGGTGGGCTTTTCTGGATTGGGATTTCTCTGGATTGAAATGCGGGGTTCAGGTGGACGGTACCCTCAATGACAACTCGGATGTCGACAGAGGGTGGACGGTCGAATTGGAGTTCCCTTGGAAAGGAATGGGTCTTCTGGCCCAAGACCGTCCCCTTCCCCCCGGGGATGAAGATATCTGGAGGCTCGATTTTTCTCGCTTCGAGGCTGTGGCTCCAAACGGCGAGCCCGTTGAGCCTTCACTCGGGTGGGCCTTCAATAAACATGGTGTCTACGACTCCCATATCCCCGAATGTTTCCCCTTTGTTCATTTCTCCAGGCAAAATGTTTCCGGTCTCTGATCCGGGATTCTCATCTGAACCCCGAACTGATTTCGCCTCTTCCCTCTTCCTGCCTCTTCCTGACTTTTGTCCTTTCTACCTCGATGCTAATCTTAAGATAGCGAATACCGTCACATTTCCTTAACGAGCATGGATACGTTCGTTTACGAAAGTGTGGAGTTTCCATTCTAGGTTCTCTTCCATAACACACAGCCAATGCATGGATGGCGATCACCGAAAAAAAGAAAGACGCTCTTGTCATTATTTAACAGAAATATTGCGTATCGAATGTGGGGGGGTTAGAATAAAAGAGTGAAAGGAAAATCAATGACAATGCGATATCATCTGAAATGTCTGCTGCTGGCCTGCATGATTTTGCTCATTCTTTATCCGCTATACTCGGATACTTCTCAATGGAAAGTAAAGATCTCGGTTGAGGGGGCAAATATCCGTCTGGAACCCAATGCAGAGAGTCCTGTGGCATCCACGATGTCGAGAGGAACGGTCCTGGATTCCTACGAAAAGACAGGGGAGTGGTTCCGAGTGGTCATAGGCCCCGACGAGAAAGGATTTTCGCTTATCGGGTATCTTCACTCAAGCGATGTAGAGGTCATTGAGGAAAAGATTATCAAAGAGCCGGATTTTTGGGAAGAAGAGCCTGAGTTTTTCGAGGGGATAGGATTGAGGGTAAAACTCAGCGGAGGCCTGAGTTTTTTTGGCTTTGGAGATGTAGAAAATGGGACAAGAGGTTTTTTTGATTCTGCTGCCGATTTTTTCTTTTCCTCAGGTTATACGGTAGACAAGAGGCCAGAATCCTTCAGTCCAGCATTCGATATCTCAGGAGATATCATTTTCTATATTAAACCCCGAATCGGGATTGGGCTGGGAACGAGTTATATCCGTGCCTCTGGCACAAATTTTCTCCTGGTATCCGGCAAGGAGCTGTATCTGATACAGCAAGTGGGCAGCATTCCTAAAATCAATGTTGTACCCATCAGAATGGGAATGTTTTTCACCATTCCCATTCTTGGTCCATTTGCTGTCTACTTAAACGGAGGACCCTCTCTTTATCTAGCCAGATATTCTTATGCGCTGGAAACGAACATAAAAGATATCACAGACATTTTTCAGAAAGCGACCGCACAGAGCCTCGGATTTCATGGAGGACTGGGAATTGCAGTGGATTTGAACAAAAGATCTGTGTTTTTTATCGAGGGCCAAGGAAGATATGCCAAAATATCCAACTTCGAGGGTAAAGAAAGGCTCAGAAACACCGATAATGTGTATTCGGAAGAAAACGGAACGCTTTATTATATGGAAGATGAAACTTATTCCTATCTAACCATTCGAGCTGATGAGCCTTTCGGGTTCAAAATATTGAGAAAGGCCTCCTTCAACTTGAGCGGTATCAGTCTCAGAGCTGGACTGATCATTAAGTTTTAAGGCTCCAACTAAAAAGAAAGAAGGAACAGAGAGACATTAAACTATAAAGACAAATGCGACTCATGGAGAATGTCCAATGAAACAAAAGCTTTTGAAGAGTTTGGTTTTCCTATTTATATCGTTCTACTCCATAAGCCTTTATTCGCAGCAGAATTCCGAGCACTCCGAAAAATACAAGAGCTGGATAGAGGAAGAGGTCGTCTACATCATCACTCCTAAAGAAAAAGAGGTTTTTTACAAGCTTGAAAACGATAGGGAAAGAGATCTCTTCATCGAGGAATTCTGGCGGCAAAGAGACCCGACTCCAGGAACGCAAACCAATGAGTTCAAAGATGAGCATTACAGAAGGATTGAATTCGCCAATAAAAAATTCGGGAGAGGAACGCCTGTGGAAGGATGGAGAACAGATAGAGGACATTTTTACATCATGCTGGGCAGGCCTAACCATTTGGAAAGATATTCGACACCAGAGATCCATCCTGTAGAGATCTGGTATTATTCTGGTAATCCAAAACTGGGGCAGGCATCCAGTTTTCGTCTCATGTTCTTCAAGAGATATGGAGCAGAAGACTATGAGCTTTACAGCCCGATGGTAGATGGACCCCAAAGTCTCGTTCCGTTTACTGAAAGGGAAACTAGGTCTACGGTCATAACGAGAACGCTCCCAGAGCAAGATGCAAGGCCAGAGAATCCGGCTGAAGAAGCATTTGAAAAGAAGTTGGCTGCCCAGCTGGACCAGAGAAATTTGAATGCATACAAGTTAATACGTCATTACGTAGGGATCGAGTTGGCTGAGGCCTCGCTGTCCAACTTTCCAGGAAGAGCCGATCCAGAATATATTCTTCCTTCCACTGTGCTCCTGAAAGACGTTGAGACCTATCCTCACAAGCGGATCGATGACAATTATGCCTATGAATTTTTAGAGCACAAAGCATCGGTTGAGGTCAGTTACTCTGTCCATTACATCGGTAATTATTCTAGGGTGAACATCCTCCAGGATCCTACGGGGCTTTTCTTCGTGAACTACATTCTGGTGCCCGAGACTCTTTCTGTGGATTATTATCAGGAGAAGTATGTTACGAATCTGCGGACTTCTATTCGCATGGCGGGTTCGGAAGGAAAAACGGTCTTTCAATGGGGAAGAGATGTCCCTCTCGAATTGAGAAAGGACGAGCTAGAAATGCTGGAGAAAAGTTCCTTTCATCTCTGCGATTCTTTCCCGATGATTCCAGGAGACTATACCATCCATCTCCTGTTCGAGAATCTGGTCACCAAGGAATTCACTTCTTTCGAACGAACGATCTCCGTTCCTGAGGGAAAACACCTGCAGATGAGCCCTCTCATCCTGGCCAGGAAAGTCAACAAAGACTCACCATACAGCGAATCCAGCAGAGCCTTTCAGGTAGGACGTCTGCAAATTTATCCATCGGTCAACAACACATTCCTCGATAAAGACATATTGTTCCTTTTCATCCAGGTCTACAGCTTGAGCCAGGAACTGAAAGAGGGGGGCACATTGCAATTCACGTTCTATTCGGGGGTGGAGCCGTTCCAGACTTACCAGAGAAAAATCGATGAATATAGAAACGGAAGTTCTTTTCTCGAGGAAATACCATTGGAGAAATTTCCACCAGGAATATATACGGTTGAGGTTTCTCTCCTCGATCAAGATGGGAAGAGGCTTCTTTCCGAAAGAGACGCGCTCTCGGTCACAAAAAAGCCCCTCCCAGGATCCTGGCTCGTCGCCCAGACCAATCCGCCTGCCGATGATCCGTATTATTCCTACATCCTGGGAAATCAATTTTTTAACAAGGGGGAAATCCAGAAGGCCCACGATGAACTGGTGAAAGCATATGAAAAAAAGCCGGATTCACTGGACTATGCCTTGAGTTACACGAGAGTTCTCATGGCACTGAGAGAATTCGAGAAAGTGAGAACAGTCCTCACGCCTTTTGAACAAGAAGGAATAGAAAATTTTGGGCTTTTCTTCACGCTTGGAAGAGCCTCGGAAAATATGGGAGAATTCGAAGAAGCGATCGGTTTCTATCAGAAAGGCCTCTCCCAGAAGGGCGATGTGGTAGCGGTCCTGAATTCTATCGGAGATTGCTATTTTAAGCTCGGGAATAAAGAACAGGCTCTGCGCGCCTGGGAGAAATCGTTGGAAATTAGTCCTAACCAAGAACAGATAAAAAAAATTATCGATCAAATCAAAGAAAGAAATGATTAGTTCTCTTTCAGCTCCTTGATGCGGAGGTTGCGGAATTCCACCCGATAACCGTGGCCCAGAAATCCGATATGCCCCTTCTCCCTCTTCAGTCCAGGGTGGTCTCTTCCATCCATGGTTAGAGGAGTGCTGGATTCGCCAATATCAGCATCCACGATCGTAACGCCGTTGAGATCGACGATTATTCTTTTTCCCTGTGCAGTGACCTGCTCCCGGTTCCATTCCCCCACTGACTTGAGATGACCGCGTTTTGCGGGAACGACACCGTAAATCGATCCGTGATACTGGTAAGGTTCGAGGTTTTTATAGAGCTCCGCTGTGTTATCCAGGATCTGAATCTCCATTCCATCATAGGCTGCATTGCCTTTCAAAGGTGCACGGATCCCGAGTCCGTTGTTTGCTTCGGGTACGAGTTTGAATTCGAACCGTAGAATGAAATCGCCGTATTCCTTTTCCGTGTAAAGATTTCCGCTGCCTCGCTCTGGATAGACAACGATCTTGCCGTTCTCAGCCACATAACCTTCTTTATCTCCTGTCCATCCCGCCAAATCCTTTCCGTTAAAAAGAGAAACAAAGCCTTCCTGGATCTCTTCTTCGGTCAATCCCTTCCCTCCATCATCCCGGGAAATCTCTCGGATGTAGATATTTCTGAAATAAAGGGGGTTTCCATGTGCTTGGAGCTCGATCGGCCCGAAGGAATAGATCGGCTTGTCTCTCTCCCAATAATTTTCCATCATGACGTCATCGACGACCAGCACACCGTTCAGATAAACGGTTACCCGCTCTCCGACCATTCTTATCCGGAACGTATTCCACTCGTCTACAGGGTTGTCCGCAAGCTCTAAAGGTCTGTTCGGACCGATCTGGTTGTTGTAAAGACCTCCAGATCCTATGCCTTCGTTGGCCGGATCCCAAATCTGGACTTGAGGTGAACCGCGCAGATAGATGCCGCTGTCTCCGCCTTGCTCAATCTTCCAATCCACCAACAACTCAAAATCACCATAATCCTTGACCGTACAAAGGCTTTCTCCCTTCCCGTCGAAAACGAGAATCCCTTCCACAACCTTCCAATGGTCACGCATCGCCTGATCTGCTCTAATTCGAGCTTTCTTGAGCTCCTCAGGATCCATCTGGGCTCTCCTTACGGGATCACCCACCAGTCCTTTCCATCCCGAAAGATCTTTCCCGTTGAAAAGCTCCTCAAACCCTTCTTCTTTCAACATGGCTCCGAGGAAGGCATCCAGCCGGCGCCGCAGTGACTGGTCCTCCACAACTGAGCTGGTTTTATGAAAGGCTGCCAGAAGTTCGGGCCTCCCAATTTTCTGAGACAGGTTTCTCCCTGAATAAGCGATCTGTGTCACCGCCGCGGCGGCGCTCGAACGCATTCCTTTTTCATCGAGAAAAGACGCAGCGAATCTGAACGCTTCCGGAGATTTGACCTCTGCAATCCTTGTGAGCACCATGGCTCTCGCCGAGTTATCCGAAAGAGTCTTCCATAGCTCTTTGTACCTTTTCAGCTTCTCTCCCGGATCCAGAGCCGATTCATGTATCAAACGGCAGCATCCCCGAACAGCGAGAAGGAGCTGTTTTTTATTTTTTGTGTTTCGACAAATTTCCAAGAGCTCCTCGACAGCATCCCAGTCTGGCCATTCGGACAATACAGATACGGCGACGGTTTGAATCCGGGAATCATCGCTTTTGGCTCTGGCTGTCACGACATGAAGAGCTTCCTGTCCCCCGATCCTGGAAAGAGGCCTCAAAAGGTCGGCCTGTTTATCTTCATCAGCAGCTTCTAAAGCCTCGAGTATGGGCTTTGCACGTCCCTCCTTTTCTTCGATCTGGTTGGATGCGGCTACAACGGCATTCTGAAGAAGCCTAATATCCCTGCTTTCTGTCTCCTCAAGGAGCATGCGGATCAGAGTTGGCAGGACTTCCTCTTTGGCCAAACGGGCAAGCCCTTTCATAGCCGCCTGCCTGACCCTCTCATCTTGGCTTTCTGTCATTGAGAAAACGACATCTATATGTTCTCGCGCCTTTCGTTCCGAAAGAATCTCGATCAAGGCAGCCTGGGATACCGCCGGCACTTCTTCGATCAACATCGCTGCACGGGGAACGACGAGGTTGCCTGGAAGAGTGAAAAGGGCCTGTTGGACGGCAGCGATCTGGTCTGCGTCCTCGCTGTGGAGGAGAAAGGTTAAGTCTTCCAGAACCTCGGCCTCTCCTAGTTTCGCGACAGAGGAAATGGCTGCCAACCGCACTTTTTTATTAGGGCTTTCTAATTTTTTGATGAGAACGGGAAGTGCTGTCTTGTCCCCACGCGCTCCGAGCATGGCGATGATCTGGGCCCGAATGTCCGGCTCTGCCTTCTCCATCTTTGTGATCCATTTGGCCGTAGCCTCCTCGCCGGGGATCTTGGCTGACAGCTGGAGTGCCTGTATTCGCAGATCCGGGTTCGGACCGTCCACAGCATGAAGGAGATCTGTAAAGGCTTCCTCTCCCAGGGTATCCACCAGAAGGCTCAAGGCCGCGCAGGGGATATGACTCTCCTGCGGGGCGGTGTAGTTTTCGATCAGTCTCCGGCATATTTGCACACACCGGATCTTATACCCTGCCTCCGCCAGACGCTGAGCGTAAAGAATATACAGAGAGGGGGCCTGAACACGTTCATAGGATGGGGCCTCGAGCGAAACTTTGTCCAGGAAATTCTCAGCCTGAGGATCACCGATATTCGCCAGTGCAAAGAGGGCAGTCCGGCGCAGTTCATCGTTCCTGCTGGCTGCATATTCGAGAATTTTTTTTGTGGCATCTTTGCTGCGCAGTTCCCCAAGGGCTTTGATTATGGCAACCCTGTTTTTCCCTGTGTTCGACTTGAGCGATTTAAGCAGGGCTTTTTCAGCCGCGGATGTCCCGATTGCTAACAAAGCCTGAACAGCCGGCTCGCACAGCCTTTTATCATAAAGATATTTCCGGAGGGGCTTGACGGATTCGTTCTTCCCTGTTCGCTGAAGCTGCCGGATCAGAAAAGCCTGGATCTCTTTGTCAGCCGCTTTCTCCAGAGCTTTGATCAAGGCTCTGGCAACCATCCACCGTTCTCTCTCCCGCCCTCTCTGGCTGGCAGTGGTGGTCAATGCGTCGAGAGCGAACCGCGCCTGCGTATCATCGCCATCTCCAGGAGGAAGCAGCATACCGCAGATTTCCAAAATCCCGTCCAGGCCCAACTCGATCAACTCTAAAGCCAGCCATTCTCTTTCTTCCGGATCTTGAGCGGGAAATCTCTCAAGAAGGCTGAGGACACTGGATCGAACGGGCTGTCCATCTTCAGAACCTAATCCATATGGGAGGGAAAGAAAAAGAACAAGGATCCATATCCAGCCGGTCCTTATTCTCCTGTTCATCTCTTTTTTCTTCTCTATATGTTTATTTCTTTTCTTCTTCCTCCAGAAGAGATCGAATCAGAGGTGCCACGGCGTACGCATCGGTTGCCTGACCAGACGATTGGCTTCCTCGTCACCGAGAAATCTCTGTCTAACGGGATCGAACCGGAGCGGTCGGCCAAGCCTGACAGCAATCTTGCTCAAGTTCACCAGAGTGCAAGACCGGTGGCAATTCTCCTCGTTCAAGGCAAATTTTTTACGCTCTCTGACAGCGTCAAAAAAATCGGTGACCTGGTGATCAGGGTCGGAAAGGGAGGCCACTTTGTCTCCAAAATGAGGGATGTCGGATTCCAGTCCTCTGAATAGCTTTCCTTCCGGGCCCTCGATGAAGGCAACTTTTTTTTCCCTTCCTTCCCCATCCAGGATGATTTCACATCCATCCTCGTATTTGAGCCGGATCCGCCTCCAGGTTCCACAGGCATCCGGATGCTGCTGGGGACAATCCGCCTCGACTTCTACAGGACTGGTGTGGTCTTTGCCTAAAATGTACTGAACAGGATCAAGATAATGCATGCCCATGTCACCCAGCCCTCCACCATCGTAATCCCAGTATCCGCGGAATGTCCCGTGGACGCGGTGAGGATGATAGGGTTTGTAAGGCGCTGGACCGAGCCACATCTCATAGTCCAATTCTCTCGGCACAGGCTGAGGTTTCAGGTTGGTCTCTCCGACCCAATAAAACTTCCAGTCGAAACCGGTCGCTGCACTGACCGTTACCTTAAGCGGCCAGCCAAAAAGCCCTGCCCGGACTGCTTTTTTTACTGGCCTGACTGTGCTGCCAAGCCCATAAAATTCTCCTTCGAACCTGAACCATGTGTTGACGCGGAAAATCCTTCCGTTTTTTTGGACAGCTTCCACAACTTTTTTCCCCTCTTCGATCGTCCGGGTCATCGGTTTCTCGCACCAGATATCCTTACCGGCTTCAGCAGCTGCTATAGATATCAATGCATGCCAGTGGGGAGGTGTCGGTATGTGAACGAGGTCGATATCTGCCCTTTCCAGAACCTCGCGGAAATCCTTGTAGGCCTTGACCCCTGGGGCGGCCATATCCTGAGCGATCTTCAGATGGTTTTCATCCACATCGCAAACGGCCAGGAGCCTGGCTCCTGCATAGTTGAGATGAGCCCTTCCCATACTGCCTACGCCGATAACGGCTCGTGTGAGCTGCTCGCTCGGCGGAGTATATCCCTGCCCGCCCAGGACAAATCGTGGAACAATGGTTACAGCGGCTGTCGCAGAGATTGTCCTTTTGAGAAAATCCCGCCTGGTGACCGGTCCTGACCCAAAAATCGACTTCCTCATCTGACAAAAATCAGTATAGTATAAAAAGAGCAAACTTGAAAGAAGGGGATTTCTCTTGACAGACGTATCAAATGGGGTAAAATCTGTGAATTGAAATGCAATTTCTGGATTGGGGGATCATCCTGCTCTACTTCGCCGGGAGTGCTGCGGTTGGAATTTACTACACGAAACGAGCAGGAAGAAATATCCAGGAATTCTTCCTTTCTGGAAGAAACCTTCCCTGGTGGCTAGCCGGAACATCGATGGTGGCCACAACATTTGCGGCAGATACACCCCTAGCAATCACAGAGCTGGTAGCTAAAAACGGGATAGCGGGAAATTGGCTCTGGTGGAATTTCGTCTTTGGAGGTATGTTGACTGTCTTCTTTTTTGCACGGTTGTGGCGCCGCGCAGGCATTATGACTGATATCGAATTCACAGAAGTCCGCTACTCGGGAAAGTCAGCCGCCTTCTTGCGGGGATTCCGGTCCCTTTACCTGGGAATATTTATGAACTGCATCATTATTGGATGGGTAAACCTGGCTATGGCATCCATCCTCCAAGGTATGCTCGGTATCCCTGAAAACAGGGTCATGATCTACGTAGGACTGGCTTTGGTGATCACCGCGATCTATTCAGCCCTCTCCGGTCTCTGGGGCGTTGCCGTGACCGATGCTTTCCAATTCATACTAGCCATGACGGGAACCGTTATCCTCGCAGTCATGGTACTGAAGCTTCCCCAGATAGGGGGGATATCCGGTTTGAGATCCCAACTTCCTGAGTGGACCATCCGTTTACTGCCCGTTGTGGGCAAAGGTGAATCCGGGTTGAGCGCCGGCGGGGCTCTGGCCATATCTGTATCGGCCTTTCTGGCTTACATCGGAGTGCAGTGGTGGGCATCTTGGTATCCCGGAGCCGAACCCGGTGGAGGAGGCTATGTCGCCCAGCGAATGATGTCAGCCAAGGACGAAAAACACTCTCTTTTCTCTACCCTCTGGTTTACCATCGCCCATTATTGTGTCAGGCCGTGGCCTTGGATCATAGTCGGATTGACCACTCTCGTCCTTTATCCCGATCTCGCTCCTGATTCCAAACGTCTTGGTTATGTCTATGCTATGAGAGATTACCTGCCTGTGGGCCTCAAAGGAATGCTGGTTGCCTCCTTCTTTGCAGCTTACATGTCGACCATCGCCACCCAACTTAATTGGGGAACATCCTACGTGATCAACGATTTTTATAAACGTTTCGTCAAACCCGGTGCGGGCGAAAAACATCTCGTATTCGTTTCCAGGATTACCACGATCTTGCTCATGGCCATCTCACTCGCTGTCACTTCTATCTTAGAGACGATATCCGGAGCCTGGGCCTTTATCATAGAAGCTGGTGCTGGGCTCGGTCTCGTTCTCATTCTCCGGTGGTATTGGTGGCGCATCAATGCATGGAGCGAGATCGCAGCCATGCTTACCCCGATAATGGCTTATGCCTTTATCAAATACGGGCTGAATATTCCATTCCCCCAATCCCTCTTCTACATCGTCAGCATAACGACTGTCATCTGGCTGGTTGTAACCTTCCTGACCCCACCTACTCAGCAGGAAAGGCTGAAAACATTTTACCGGAGAGTCCATCCTGGAGGAATAGGATGGAGAAAAATCTCTCGAGCTGTTCCCGAGGTGAAGGGGGATAAGAACTATGGAGGACTGTTTTTGGCCTGGCTGGCTGGAATCGTACTCGTTTATTCAACCTTGTTTGGTGTGGGGAAGCTTCTCTTCGGTGATACCATCACTGGCATATTCTTTTTGTCGGTCGGCTTGATGGCTGCAGGCGTTATCTACTGGGATCTTTCAAAGAGAGGATTTGAAAAGATTGTCAAATAAGCGGTGGGATCGGGTTTTATTCTCGATTTGGATGAAACCCAAGATATATCGCTATTATACTTTAAAAAAAACCAGGAGGTATAAGGATGAAAAGGCTTAAAATCATGGCTGTTTTTATTACAATCTTTACTTTAACGGTGTCTTCTTTCCCCCAAGAAAAGGTAAAAGATCTCAAATTCCATCACATGCAGAATTACTGTTGGATGAGGCTGGCAGAGATCGTTCCCCAGGTAACGGACAGGATCATTTTACCCATTGGAACAGTCGAGTCCCATGGCGCTGTCGCTATCGGTGCGGACAACGTCATTCCCAACCACTTCGCTGAAATGATATGGGACGAATGCAACGCCCTGATCGCTCCTCCCATAAATCACGGTTTCACAGGTCAGAGCATATCCCAGTTTCCAGGCTCCATTTCAGTAAGGGAAGAGATATTCGAAGAGTACATCTATGACGTTCTCTATGACCTTGTGCGAACGGGTTTCAGAAACATCCTGATTATCAATGGCCATGGGGGCAACACCGAACCTGCAAAGAATGCGATGACCCGTCTTCATCTGGAAACTGGTGCCCACTTCATGGTGGTTGACTGGTGGAAAGTCGCTTTTGATGCTACAAATGTCGTTTACGGGGCAAAGGCTCAACAGCCAGGTCACGGAGACATGGAGGAAGCGGCGCTTGTTATGGCCTATGACCCGGAATTGGTGGACAGGGAGATGTACGAGAAGCTCGGCAAAGACAGTGTAGGGGCAGCGGGAGCCGAGGAAGGGGTTTTCCTCATGCCCGCCTGGGCAACCTCGCGCTACCCAGAAAAAGGCGCCGGATATTTGAATTTTGACATCGAAAAAGCCAAAGAATACACCAGGCGAAAGGCCAATTACATCGCGAGCACATTCCTCGAGGCAATCGAACGCTGGGAAACGATGGAAGGATGGAAAAAGTGAGGAAGCAGGGTATGAAGATTCAAAGAGGACGTATTCTATCCCTTTTCTGCATTCTGCTTCTCTCTCTTTCTGACCCGATGCTCCTCAAAGGAGTAGAAAATCCTCCCGAACTGAAATTCGATCACAACCACACTTCCAGTGAGGTGACTGCCTACCTTAGAAGCATGGTCGAAGCCTTTCCCAGACTCGCTGAACTGTACACCATTGGAAAGAGCTACCTGGGGAAAGACCTGCTTGTGCTGGAAATTACCAACCAAGAGACAGGAAAAGGCACAGAAAAACCGGGTTACTGGTTCGATGGGAATCTGCACGCCAGTGAGGTTATGGGAACTGAGGTGTGTCTGAAAACCATTCACACGCTCCTTACCCAGCATGGGAAAGATCCTGAAATCACCAACCTGGTGGACACCCGAACTGTCTACGTCATGCCCAAACTCAATCCAGATGGATCAGATCACTATCTGACCAACCCGGACGGGATGCGGAGCAGTGTCCGCCCGCACGATTCCGATCATGATGGGCTTTTGGACGAGGACCCCCCAGAAGATCTGAATGGCGATGGCAACATCACCAGGATGAGAGTCAAGGATGATTCGGGTCCTTGGAAGACCTCCCCGGACGATCCTCGCCTCATGGTACGCCGTAAAGAGGAAGAGAAAGGAGAATGGAGAGTTTACTCCGAGGGAATCGATAACGATAAGGACGGTCAATACAACGAGGACGGTGTGGGCGGTTTGGACATCAACCGGAATTGGCCCTCCCGCTGGCAGCAGGAATATCTTCAAAGGGGCGCGGGCCGCTATCCTCTATCGGAACCGGAGACCAGGGCGGTTGCTGAATTTTTATTTTCCCACCGGAATGTCACTGGAATAGTCAACCACCATATGGCTGGAAATTTTTTATACCGCCCCCCCACCAATCGAAATTTCAATCCTGTAACCGGGGAAGAAGAAGAAATGAATTCCGAGGATGAAACAATCTTCGGTGCGCTCGGGAGCAAATACACCGAAATCATCAATAACCAGCTTGTCAGGAAAGTACTTGGCAGGGGACGGCCTCCGCGGCAGGGGGCTATCTGGGGAGTGATGATCGGCTGGGCTTACGACCATTACGGGGTGTTTAGCTTTGTTCCTGAGATGGGTTCTTTAGCACCCTTCTGCGACTATGACAAGGACAAAAGAGCCAGCGAAACCGAAATGCTGCGCTGGAATGATGAAGAATTGGATGGCAAAATCTTTATGGACTGGGAACCTTACCATCATCCACAACTCGGCAGAGTAGAAATCGGAGGATTCGTACGGAAGGTGTACAACTCGAATTTCAAGAGTTATACCAATGTGATGTGCTGGCCGAGTCCGGAGTTCGAGGAATTCCTGGAAAAGCACGCAAAATGGAACCTGTACCTTGTCTCTCGATCTCCCTGTGTGAGAATAACCGAGGTGAAACTGGATCATGGGGACGCGGGCTATATCAAGATATCTGCAAGCGTCCAGAACCAGGGCTTCCTTCCTACCAATGTGACCCAAAGAGCTATAGAGAACCAGACGGCAAAAACGGTGAAAATTACCCTCTCGCTCGAAGGAGCAAAGATGGTCATGGGAAAGGAGACAGTAGACCTCGGACATCTCCCAGGTCATACATCCCTGCAGCCATCTCCGGTGCAGACAGTGGAATGGATGATCAGGGTCGAAGAAAGAAGAGGAAATCCCCGGGCAGCGGTCAGAGTCGAATCCGAAAAAGGCGGAACCTGTACCAAGAAAATATCCTTGAAAACTAATTAAACCCTGAGGGACGACTAAAAAGTATTATCCATTTTTTTTCGGGGTGAACTTGTTTTTTTAAACACCAGAAAAACGGGAATTCCTATCAGTACCATCAAGATAGCTACCGATGACTCGAAGGGCCTTTCCAACAAAGCCAACGCTAAAATGGCAGTACCCATCGAAATATAGACAAGCGGAACCAGGGGAAAACCAGGGAGCTTGTGAGGGCTTTGGTGGGAACGCCTGAGTTTGAAAACTCCAAGAACCGCCAGGAGAGGAAAAATCCCCAGAGAAAAGCCCATATAAGTCAAAATCTGGTCAAAAGTTCCGAAAAGCACCATGACTCCTGCGATCATACCCTGCAAAAGGATGGACTTCGAGGGAACTCTGAATCTGGGATGAACATAAGAAGCGAACCTGAAGAAATACTTGTCCCTGGCCATTGCATAATACACACGCGGCCCGAGAATGATGAATGCGCTGAGGGAAGAGAACAAGGCAAAAGATATAAGAACCGAGAGAACGCTCTCCAAAGATCTGCCGAACAAGTTCCCCACGGCAAGTCCCCCGATGGATATCACTCCGCTCATATCAGCGGGAGGAACGGCATAGATGTAGAAAAGGTTCATCGAAAGATAAAGAACGGCCACCACCCCGGTACCTAGAATGAGAGACCAAGGGAGATTTTTGGAAGGATTCTTGATCTCTGATCCAATATATGCAGAGGCATTCCATCCGCTGTAAGCGAACATGATCCACATCAAAGAAAGCCCCATGGTCTTCCATCCCCCAAAATCAAAGGAAAAAGTGGACCCTTGAAAGAGATGGTCGAAATTTCCTTTGCCGACTGAGAAGCCGATCGCTACCAAACCCACTATGAGCAGGACCTTCAACAGGGTCAGTAAATTTTGGACTTTTGCGCCCAGCTCAAGCCCCCTGCTGTGGATGAGCGTAAAGACCAAAATAACACATACGGCATATGCCTTTTTCAACATAACGGCCTCATATGGACTATCAAGAATCCCTAGCGACAATAGGCCAGGAAAAGCTCTGGTTAAATACTCTGAAAATCCAATAGCAGAAGCGGCGATCGGAGCGGAAAATCCGGCAAAAAAGGAGACCCATCCGCTCAAGAAACCTAAAAGAGGATGATACAACTTTGACAAGAAAGCATACTCTCCTCCCGCCCGGGGGATGGCTGCGCCGAGTTCTCCATAACTCAGTGCACCGCAAAGAGCGATGATAGCTCCTGCAAACCAGAGAAAGAGCATAATGAGGGGCTTTTTCAAGTCGGTCATCAGGAGCCCCGAAGTTGTAAATATGCCAGCGCCGATCATATTGGCGATAACGATATTTGTCACAGGAAATAATCCGAGTCTCCGTTCCAAACCGTTCGCGGTTCCATTTTTCTCCATGAAAATTATCCCTCTGAGTGAACTCGTCCGGTCAAACATTCTGTCTTCATGTTCCATCTATCATAAACCAAAATTTTCAAATAACACAAACATTTCCTTCTTCTGGTAATCAATTCCAAAATCGCGATAGCATAAGAACATGAGGAAACGATTGGAAATTCTTTACTTTTTCTGAGGGTGGATAAAAATCATGAACTAGTGTATTCTTAGGGTACTGCAGTATGCCGACATTCAGCCATTCGAAAATAGGTACCTTTGATACGTGCCCCCTACAGTACAAATTCGCTTATATAGACCGAGTGAAAGTGGAAGCCGAGGACACCATCGAGACATTTCTCGGCAGCAGAGTGCACGAAGCGCTGGAAAAGCTCTACCGGGATAAGCGATTTGAAAAGCTCTTGAGTCTCGATAAGCTCTTAGTCTATTACAAAAGAACCTGGGATGAAAATTGGAAGGATTCTATCATCATCGTCAAGAAAGACTACACAGCAGACAACTATCGAAAGATGGGAGAGCGTCAGCTCACCGATTACTACAACCGGCATAAGCCATTCGAAAACGGAAGAATCATCGGACTGGAAACCCAGGATTTTCTCTCTCTGGATGAGGAGGGAAAATACAAGTTCCACATCCGGATCGACAGGCTGATGGATATGGGCGAAGGGATTTACGAAGTTCATGACTACAAGACAGGTTCCAGTCTACCCAAACAGGAAGAGCTCGACCGAGACCGGCAGTTAGCCATGTACTCCCTTTGGGTCAGAAAAAATTTCAAAGATTTCAATAAAGTGCGCTTGGTGTGGCACTTTTTGGCTTTCGACAAGGAGGTGGATTCCTACCGGACAAAAGAGCAGCTGGATGAATTGAAGGAAGAGGTCCTGGCTCGAATCAAGAAAATTGAAGCCTCAAAAGAATTTCCTGCAACTGTCTCCTGGCTGTGCGACTGGTGTCTGTACAGATTGATCTGTCCGATGTGGAGCCACGGAACAAAACTGGAACAAAAGAGGGAGAACGAATACCTCGATGATCACGGATTGAAGTTGGTGGACGAGTATGTCAAAATTAAAGGGAAACTGGATGAACACCGGAGAGAAGCGGATGAAAAACTGGAGAGACTCAAGGAGGCGCTGATCGCCTTTTGTAAAAAAGAGGCGGTTCAGGTCGTTTTCGGTTCTGAAAACAAAATCACGGTAAAGGAATACGAATCAACCAAACTTCCAGGTAAAGGGACGGACGAACGAGAAGAGCTCATCCAAATCCTCAAAAGAATCGGAAAGCTGGAGGAGGTCTCTGATCTCGATGTGTATGCTCTGGCAAGAATCCTGGACAATGAAGACTGGCAGAAAGAAGAATTGGATAAGCTGAGCAGTTTCTGGACTAAAGAAAAAAATTACCGGTTGACTGTCAGTAAAATAAAAAAAAATAACAAAGGGGAAAATGGATAAGGACATTAAAAAATATCTATCAAGTTTTGAGTTTGGCGAGGTCCAGCACTTCAAGAACATGGCCGTACTCCCTGTACTAACTTCACTCGATGATTCACCAGAATATATGGTTTTGAAACAAGCCCTGGAGAGACAGATTCTGACCATATCCGAAGTCAGCCAGGAAGGACGGGTTCCAGAGCTAAAGGTCATCAATAAAGGAGATATGCCCGTGCTCCTTCTCGATGGTGAGGAGTTGGCCGGGGCCAAACAGAACAGGGTATTGAATACCAGCATCCTGGTGGAAGAAAAGTCCGAAACGGTCATTCCTGTCAGTTGTACGGAACAAAGACGGTGGTCGTATACCTCGCGGGATTTTTCTGAGTCAGGAACAGTAATGATCCCAAAAATACGGAAAATGAAGTCTCAAACCGTCTCAGAATCTCTGCAAGAATCTCGGGATTACCGCTCAGACCAGGGAACCGTATGGACATCTATCGATGAGATGTCCCAAAGGGCCGAGGTTCATTCCCGAACTGCCGCTATGAGCGATATCTATGAGGCGAAGAAAGAGGAACTGGATGAGTACATGAACGTGTTTCAATGTATCCCTCAACAAAAGGGACTGCTCATATTTATGGATGGAAAGGTGGTGGGGCTTGATTTTCTCTCGCGCGACTCTGCATATGCACTTCTTCATCCGAAGCTCGTGAAAAGCTATGCCATGGAAGCCCTCCTGCAAAAGTCTCCTAAAACAGAAAAACCAGACAAAGAAAGGGCCAAAGATTTCCTGAAAGAAGCAAGCAAAAGCAAAGAAAAAAAATATGAATCTGTGGGAAAGGGCTGGGATTACAGGTTCGAAGGGAAAGAAATTGTAGGATCGGCTCTCAAGGTCGAACAGAAAGTGATCCATATGGCATTCTTCGGGATCACCGAGAGCGAAAAAGCTGGCAGTATCGTTGGCTTCAGAAGGAGGAGGGAATTTAGAACTGCCTGATCAGCAGTCTTTGAGTGGAGACATGAAGGCTCCTTGAGTTCTTTGATTGAGTGGAACTATGGAGTCACATCTCCTGACCTTAACGGTCCGATCTGCGATAAAGGCTCCTACGCGCACAGCTTCAGAATAAATTTCATCGATGATGGATTTTCCCATCTCTTTGAACAAATACAATTTAATCCAGGGGTCATCAAAATCCCACACCCCGATGATTTTTCCATCCACAAGGATGGCCGAGGTGGCGTTTCCAGAACGGTCGAATATCATCTTATATCGCCGGGGATCAAGATAGCGCCCCCTGTTTCTATAGCCCATGAGATAAGGATCGAGATGAGGGAGCAGGTTGACTGGAGGAGACCCACGAGATTGGGGGGATCTTAAAGCCTCCCATTCAGAAGATAAAAGAAAAAAAGTTCCCTCCAAACCTGAAATGGCCGTAGAAGAAATGTCTTGCTCGAGTTTTTCGAGTATCTTTCTCACCTGTTTCATCGGAAATCCTGTCCACCAGGAAATATCCTGAGCGGTCACTGGACCGAAGGAAGAGAGGTACTGCAGGACGACTGTCTCTCTTGCCCCCTCTTCGTGGAGCTTCTTCAGATCGAGATCAGGATAATAATCAACGAGACGAAAATATGTGTGGAGGTTGCTTTTCCAATCCTGCTTGGTAAGGCCACGAATCAAAAGTCCTCTGTCACACATCAGATTTACCAATGGAGAGATGTTTCGCGACGTTCTCAACTTCCCTTTGATTTCCTTTGCGGAGAGACCCCTGCCTTTGAGGATATCCAATATTTTGTTCGATATCCTTTCATAGTCTCTGGGGGTAAACCCGAAATATTTGTAATGACGCTCGGACGCCACTCCTGCAGTTCTGCTGGTGGCTGCAAAGGCCAACGGGACAAAGTCTTTGGGAAGAATGTAGACAGTATTTCTCACATACCGGACCCTGGCCAAAGATTTCCTATGCGAGAATTCCTTCGAAAAGTCGGCTTTCTCAAATTTCTTTGCCCTGGCAAAAAGAGAAAGATACGGGCTAATGGCACTGGTCGCATGCAGCCCTCCGATGTCCTTTACGATTTGTACAACATCGTTTATTTTGGAGTCGGGAGTGAGGTGCTGCTTTCTCAACACAAAACGATTCACACGATCCAAGCTGATCTCAGTCAGTGCTTTTCTTTTCATTAACCTTTAACAAATGTGTTGACTGCTGTTCAAACGGTGACACAAACCATTTAGAAAGTCGGATCAAATGATAGTATAATGCATTCTAAGAAGTAAGAAAAACCGAAATAAACAGAGGAGGTATCCATATTTCCATGACAAAGAAAAAACGAAATTGTCACAGAAGCAAGGATGCTTTATCAAACAAAAAAAATATCCAATATTCCAGGATATTATTGAAGAGTTTTGTACGATGGAAATAAAGCACACTCTGAGGATGCTGGAAAAAAAATTTGCCGGACCGATGCCGGGCTTTGAAGCCCAAATGAAAATGATCCCCAATCCACGTCCAGGGAATAAGCTGTATTTTGAAGTGGAAGATACCAGCATCAAAGCAGGCGTTCTTATGCTTTTTTACCTCGTTGAGGGCAATCTCTACCTTGTTTTGACACGCCGGACCGAGAATGTGGATTTTCACAAAGGACAGATATCCCTTCCAGGAGGTCGTCAGGAACCGGACGAGAGTCTGGAACAGACTGCTCTGAGAGAAGCACAAGAAGAGTTGAAGATCGACCCGGATTCCGTGCGAATCCTGGGGAGGTTGACTCCGCTCTACATTCCTCCGAGCAATTACTGCATCTTCCCGGTCGCAGGTTTTTCAGAAACGCGGCCCGATTTCCAGCCCGCAGCACAAGAAGTGGCTGAGGTCCTCGAGATCCCGGTCCGATACTTTCTCGAGCCAGAGACCACACATAAGGAAACATGGATGATAAGGGGTGTTGAAGTTGAGGTTCCTATTTACCTCTTCAAAGGGCACAAAATTTGGGGGGCCACAGCCATGGTCCTCGCTGAGCTGGTTGAAGTTCTCAAACGAGGGGGTCAGTTATTTAATATCTAGGAATAATAGGGATAAATTTATGGAAAAAAAACACTGCCATACCAACCATCTTACAAACGAGACCAGCCCCTATCTCCTACAGCATGCTCATAATCCTGTGGACTGGTATCCTTGGAGAGATGAGGCTCTTTCCCTGGCAAAAAAGGAAAACAAGCCCATATTTCTGTCCATTGGATACTCGGCCTGCCACTGGTGCCATGTGATGGAAAAAGAATCCTTCCAAAACGAGGAAATCGCGGAGTTCCTCAACAAAAACTTCATCTCCATCAAAGTCGATCGTGAAGAGCACCCCGACCTGGATGAAATTTACATGACCGCTGTTGCAGCCATATCAGGGAGTGGAGGCTGGCCCCTCACTGTATTTCTCACCCCCGATTTGAAGCCTTTCTATGGCGGCACATATTTCCCTCCCGAAGACAAATGGGGCCGCATAGGCTTCAAGAACCTCTTAGTACGGATCAGCGAGTTCTGGCATGATGAACAGAGCAAAAACAAGCTTCTCCTGGATGCCGAACTCCTAACCCAGAACATAGAACAGCAAACATCAAAAGCCTTACCCATCGATGATCGAGCAACGCTCGGTAGGAAATTGCTCGCTCATGCGACTCATAAATTGGGAAAATCTTTCGATAAGGAATGGGGAGGATTCAGCCGCGCGCCGAAGTTTCCTCCCTCAAACGCCATCTCCTTCCTCCTTCGCGATTATTACCATACCGGCAACAGTCACTCCCTTGAGATGGCTTCTCTCACCTTGGACAAAATGTGCGAAGGAGGAATCTATGACCATCTGGCAGGAGGCTTCCATCGCTATTCGGTGGATCCTATTTGGCTGGTCCCCCATTTTGAGAAAATGCTCTACGACAACGCCCAACTGGCTGAGGTGTATACTGAAGCCTATCAGGTCACTGAAAACGCAAAGTACGCCAGAATCGCCCAAGAGACGCTCGATTACGTAATGACAGATATGACCGACGACACAGGAGGTATCTATTCGTCCGAAGATGCCGACAGCCAGGGCAAGGAAGGCATTTTTTATCTCTGGAAAAGAGATGAGCTGGATCAAATACTGGGTAAAAAAGATGCTGATATCTTTGCCAGTTATTACAATGTGAAAAAAGATGGAAATTTTCCCTCTCACGAACCTTATCATCAAGGTCTCAACATCCTTCACATCCAAAAGAATCTTGGAGCCGTAGCCAGGGAGTTCAAGGGGGAAGAGGAAGATTTAGAGGTGGCTCTATCTTCCATGCGGAAAAAACTTCTCAAGGTCCGGAAAGAAAGAGGTCGGCCCGGCCTGGACGACAAGGTCATCACTTCCTGGAACGCTTTGATGATTTCAGCCTATTCCAGAGGGTATCAGGTCTTTGAAGACGAAAAGTATTTGAACGCAGCAGAGAACGCTGCCTCGTTTTTAATGAACAGGATGAGGACAGAAGACGGAAAACTTCTCCGAACATTCAGAAAAGAACAGAGAAAACTTCCCGCATATTTAGAGGATTACGCCTATACCTCCCGCGCTCTGATCGACCTCTATGAAGCCACATTCAACGAGAATTGGCTGTTCAAGGCTGAAGAGCTGGCAGAAGAAATGATCGACCAATTCTGGGATGAAAACAGCGCCGGCTTTTTTAACACCAGCGGTTTACATAAAAACCTGATCGTACGAACGAAATCAATGAATGACAGCTCTCTTCCATCTCCAACAGGTGTGGCAGTCGAAATCTTTCTCAGGTTTAATCTCCTTTTCGACAAGAAGACGTATCTGAAAAAAGCACAAAGGATTCTAAAGGCCAGTCTCCCCTATATGGAAAAAGCTCCTCAGGGATATTTGACCCTTCTCAGCGGTGCGGGTTTTCTGCTCTATCCCCCCAAAGAAATCGCCATTGCCGGCAAAAGAGATTCAGAAGACACGAAAAGACTCCTGCGGGCCATTCAGGCTTGTTTCGTTCCTAACCGGATTATCGCATTCATGGATCCTGAGAGCGTCAATGCCCCTCAACTCTCTGAAAAAATTCCTCTTTTAGCTGGCCGAAAACCCATCGAAGGAAAGGCTGCCGCCTATCTTTGTGAAAATTTCACCTGTAAACTTCCTGTCACCGATCCTGAAGAGCTCGTCAATCAGTTATCCTCACGGTAAAGCAGCCGGCGTATAACCTCAAAAAGACAAACCCCCCACCTGAGGGGGGGTCGAGGATTGGTTTGGAGGCGTGAAGTAAAATTGGAGGATTAATGAGGATACATACTCCTCACTTTGGAATAAACAATTCCAAAATTGGCCTTTTCTATATGAGAGAACCGGGAATAGGGGATATCAGCCGCGGAATAGACCGATAGAAGTTCACGTTTATCCCACAAGGATACCCATTCGGCAATTCCCGTGTCTCCCGCTTCTACACTGAAATAAATGAATGAAATCTGCATCTTTAGACGTCTCTTTTCAGTTCTTTCCCAAAAAAATAGCTAACCCTAAAAGGCCGGCGGTCAGGCTGTAGCCGACATAAGAGGCTGTCGCCGATCCCATCCACACAAAGGCCATGGTGGTCCACGAACAGAAAATTCCGGAAAGCCCGACGACTTTAAAATACCTTTTGAGATTATGTTTGATCTTCATTTTCCCGCTTCCTCTTAATTCGTACATCGTTTTTTTTGAACGCAAATATCGTGCCAGAATTTAACTCATTGATATTAAATAAATTAGTGAATTTTGTTTCCGATTTGGTACAGAAAAAATTGACAATTTTTGTAATTTTTAACAAATATTGTGGGTATTTACTAGGCTTCAGAGTGCAGGATGTATCAAGAAGAATGAGAGAAGAAGAAAAGGGCCTCATACAGGACAAGGATGAGGTAAAGAAAAAAAATCACAACTATGAAAAAGGAAGCCTTTATTTTGTTAAAGACCACAAAATTCTTGTGCACCAGGATGACGACGAGACAAGCCGCAGTGATCAAAAACTTAATCAGAAGGCAGACTAAAGGGGCTTTGTTAATAAGGCCTATCATCAGGGGGTTAAGCTCAGTTCCTCCCACATGGAGGATCTTAACTGTGAAGTAGGCGTCTAAGACACACAGGACCATAATGAGCAAAATAAGAACAAAGTGATGGGCTTCATATCGGTCCACATAATAGTTCTTGTCTTCTTCTGCACGGCGCGCTTTTTCCCGACGGCCTTTTATGGTATAGTGGCTGAAGGGTTTAGTGGGTTTTTTTCTTCTATCGGTGCGGTTCCTTCTATCCGTATGCATGCTTTTCTGCTTCAGTGCTTAACCTGAATGATCCCTAAGCATAAACATTCTCATCCGGACTTCCCTATCATGCACGTATGATCCAGATCAAGCAAGATTTTGCTGAAAATTGTAAATAATAAAGATCAAGAGAAACTATCCCCTCAGGAGATGATTTTAGGGGTGATTTTTTTTCTGAGTTATCTCCCTGTCTTTATTTAAAAGAGCTGCACTTTTAATCGTTTTTTCGGCATCGATCAGACCGTGCCCGCATTCGGGTGAGAATCCTTGAAAACCGACCATTTGAGGATGCGCATTATCGAAAACAAGATTCTTGATGGTCTCTGCGTATTCCCCGGAATCTTCAGTGCCGAGACGGGGATACACAGACATCGTCAGCGCGAAGAGGGCAGACACCACAGGAATGGCTGCGGATATGCTCGGGACATATGTATCTTCCCTGTCGACATAAGTCGGAAAAGCACCGAAGATATCGTTCGGGGCGGCGATATCATTCGTCTCTTGAGCCGCGCACACATCCCAATACCCATAGGTGCCGTCGTCGCGTCTTTCTGCTGCGGTCACGCTTACCACTGTATCATACTGGGAAGGATAGTTGCGCCTGTTCCCCTGCTTGAACCAGCGGTTGTAGAGAGTCCCACTGATGACGACCCTGTTGTTGCGGTCCGCATATTGGCAGGCTTCTCTCAGATAATCGGGATCTATGCCAGAACCGGACGCGCTGATGCTGATGACATGGTTGCCATCATGAACAGCTCTATATATGGCGGCAGCCACGGTACATTGCGAGAGAAGTTGATAGGGAGGATCATTCTGGGTATCTCCATCCCCGAATTTGTACATGGTGATTTGAGCCTCAGGAGCATATCGAGCAACGATAGAAGCAACCAGAGTTCCATGGAATCCCCAGTCCACAAGAGGTGCATCGGACTCCCAAGGTTTCCCGAACCTCCCAACCAGAGAAAAATGCTTCCCCCATCGGGTGTTCCGGAAGACAGGATGACTTTCGTCGATGCCTGTATCGAGCACAGCAACTTTCACTCCATTCCCCTTGGTGATTTTGTGGGCTTCGTGGAATCTGGCCGCATACAATGCTCCCTGTTTGTCGAATTCAGGACTCAAGGGCTTGGCGGCCGATTCTGTTTCGGGACGATCGAGCCTTGCGTGATAACCTATGGATCTTATCACCAGATCCACTACATCCATGTCTTTATAGGCTGGGATATTCTTCCGAATCAGATCTGTCGAGGAATCTGAGGTAAAGAAGCTCTCTACGAATTGATGGGCAGAGAAACAGGAAAGTTCCGAGTACATCCGTTTAAACGAAGACCTGGATTCTCTGTCATCTAATTGGAGCAATCGGCTGTATTCCGGTTCATCCTTTTGGTAGAAGATGTTGATCAGGATATCGAACAACCTCTCGTATCTGGTCTCGGCTTCCATGATCTTGGCGATTTCTCCGCTGCTGAGCCGTGACCTCTCTGGATGAACAGAAATTTCTTCTCTTAAAGTCTGGTAGAACAACGCTCTTGCCTTATCGTGCAAATCACCGAGCCATACATCTTGTTCCCTTACATTCTGACACGAGATCGTCAGCAGCACGAGACAAAGCATGGCCATCTGGCCTTTAAAAGTCCCACGGGTGCACCTCATGAAGCCATGCTCCTTACTCATCTCATCTTTCGGAAATCTCGCCGTTAAATCTCTTTTCATTTTGCATCTCTACTTGTCCGGCAGGTATTTTTTCGGGAATTTGGCTACGATTGTATAATTCGGGTCCACCACATTGGCCACTCGGGCCGAACCCACCTGCGACAGCAGCTGAAGGGCCTCCCAACGATCGAAGCCGTAATCTGACTCGAGCCACTTGACCATTTCGACATGCGCGATCCGGAAGGCGTCCATGAGCGGTCTAACAGAACCTGCAATCATGATGAACTTATCGTTTTCCAAGCGCGGCCAATCGATCTTTTTATTCTTGATCAGGTCGATCTCCAGAGTGACATCGGCCGATGTCTCGATGCCGCTTCCTGTAATCTCTCCGTCACCTTGGAGCGCGTGGACATCGCCAAAATAAAAGTACGCCCCATCATGGAAGATAGGAAGATAGACGATTGCACCCTCCCGGGCATCCGAAGTGTCCATGTTGCCGCCGAAGTTATAAGGCACTCCTCCTGGGATGGCTTGGTCTCCGGGAGGAGCGGTGGCCAGCCGGCCCAGCATGGGAACCAGTTCGACCTGGACCTGTCTCATCCGGCTGTTCGGAAGATCCAGGGTGGCAGACATTTTCTGAGCATCGATCTTCCAGATGAACATTCTCGCCGGGACGGGATCATGCAGCATGGGCGTCGTATGGGTAGCGGTCAAGGAACCGTAGATCTCAGAGGTTCCGGATCTCCCTGTGCTGATGTTGGGATGGATCTTAATGATCTTGATGACAAGAGTGTCCTCAGGAGTCGCCCCTTCCACATAGATTGGGCCGACTTCTCCCGGCCAGAGGCCATCTTTTTCTGTAAAAAAATCAGAGTATAAGGTGTTTGTCTCCAGGATGTCTCCAGGTTTTATACGCAAGACAGGTTCCCGCACAGCATACGTGTCGTAACCCTTGGTCGGTTTGAAATGATGGATCTCTGCAGATAACGAATTGAAGGATAAGGCAGTCATAACCCCAATGATGAACGCTCTTAAGCTCATGGATAACCCTCCGAAAAGAAATTTGGTATTAAAGTGTAGCACTTTATGCAGACTGCCTCAAGCTGGCGCCTAATTATGTAAGCATTTCTCCCTAATTACTGGGCTTTGTCCTAAAATGACGGGAATGAGGTATTGTCTTAAGGAGCAGGGATTCCCTTTTCTCGAAATCCTTATTTCCCGTAGAGATGGCCTATTAGGGAGACGATCACGTCATGAGGCGTATCCACAAACTCTAATCCGACTTCAAAAACCTCATCTTCGTAGAGGCTTTTGATCCATCGAACTTTGCCTCTCACGCTGATAATCTTGTGCATTTTCGGCAAAGGGAGATCGACTTTTATCAATGTATCGACCGGTAAAAAAGTATCCGTCCGGATGTTGACACCCCCCAGAGATATATCTTTGGTCAGAGTGAAATAAATTTTTTTGTTCTCTATATCTTTATCAGTAGAGATGACTTCGAAAATGAGCTTATTCTCTTTTTTTACGCGCTTTTCCCTGCGTTTTTCTTCCCTACCCAAGTCCCTTGATAGTTCTGACATTGATCAAATGATAGTTTTAGACACCTCTAAACGCAATCCCCTATCGGGGTGGTTTTGGGGATGATTTTTGCTCATTATTTTTTATCCTCTTTTTCTTTTCTATCTCTCTGTGGACGGCATCCAGTTTTTTTATGATCTCTTGCAGGCTGTTTATCTCTTTTTTCTGCTTTTCGATCATTTGACCGAGATCGTTTATCTTCTTGTTCAGTAATTCCCTATCCTTATTCGCACTTTTAGTCTCACTCTCGTATTCCTGTTTCAACCGCGTATAATCCTGTTCGAGCTTCTCGTAATCCATAAGGCAGCTCTCCAAGGTTAGCAATGCAGACTTCCAAGCCGCAATCTCATCTATATCTTTGTTGTCAGAATCGAGAGCGATGTACCTGTCCAAATATTTGAGGGCTCTGGAGTAATCCGGAGATGGGTTATTGTAATGCAAATGAGCGAGTGCAATATAATAGACCGCCCGAGTGCGCACCTGCTCGCTTTTATGGCTTTGAGCGATCGCTTCGAGCTGTTTGATCTTCTCGGGAAAATCTTCAGGAGCAAGCAGGGAAAGGTCTTCTCTAAAAACCGGCTGAGCGAGTCCAAGAGCTTGAAACAAAGAGCATCGTCCTGAGGAAAGCAGCACAGCCATTACAACGAGAAATATGACCTGGTTGACTGACCCTCGCTTCATTTTCTTATCCAAAACATCACATCTTTTCGCATATACGTCCCAATTCATCCCCAACTGTGCAGGAAGAAGCTCTAAGAATTTCTCTTCCTACGGTCGACAAAATACAGGCTGCCCGGTTTGGACTTGGCATAATTTTTAACCTCGGCTGCAATTTCCCCGACCTGGACAGCGTGCTTCAGCTTCATTTTTTTGTTGGTGACTACTCCGATGGAAATTGTCATGATGGGGAATTTTTTCTTCACTCCTTTGCGGGATACACGTATTATGGCACCCTGCTTCAAATCCTCGGGGTCATAGAGTTCACCCACTGTCTTATCGAACTGAGTCACGACAAATCTGCATATTTTCGCATAGCGGTCGATGGATGTGATAACTACGAAATCATCCCCCCCGATATGTCCATAGAACGTTCGATCTGTCCCATGTTTTTTGACTGCATTTTCAATGAGCTGTGCCGTATTTTTTATAACCTGATTTCCTCTGGCATATCCATAATGGTCGTTGTATGCTTTGAAGTTATCCAGGTCAATAAGACAAAAGGCAAATGATGAACCGGAATCGATCCGTTTTTTCAATATATTCTCTATCGCGATGCCGCCGGGCAGATGTGTAAGGGGGCTGGTATCAAGATACATTTCCTCCAGACGTTTCAACCGCTTGGCCATATCAGAGAAAGAAAGCGAGAGCTCTCCCAATTCGTCCTGATTATATATTTCAGGAGAATAATCGAATTTCCCCTTTGATATTTCTTGTGTGGCATCTTTAAGACGAATGATAGCACCCGAAATATTTTTTGTGATCGCGAACGCAGCACCTGAGCCGATCAATATACTGAAAATACAGAACACAAGGAAAATTCTAGATGAAGTCGAACCGATGAGCGAAGCCGCCCGCGTTTTTTCATGCAGCTCGGATGAGGTCCGGGCCGAAATGTCCCGAATAAGACCAATCAATTCACTCTGTTTTTCCCCTATCAGTTTTGTTGAACCGCTCTGGTCAGAGGCCGACATATCTATGGATTCAAACCAATCCCTGAAGTTGGACTCATACTCTTGATGGAGCGAAGAAAGACGATCGACCACACTTTGATCCTTTCCGGGAAGACTATTGATGACCCTAATCTGATTCTTGAATTCCTTGCTCTCATCCTCATAGAGCTCCTTATTTTCTGCACTTTTAAGGATCATATAGCGATTTCCATGGAGTTCCTGTGAATAGAGGCTGCTGATCATTTTATCCGTCGCCAGCATGAGCGGAAGATCATTCTCAACTATGCTTTTGTTTATCCCGTTGACTCTGCTGAGACTCGCCAGGGCATAAACGGCCATCAGGACTGTCAAAATAAAGAGCGGCAGGAATCCGAGCATCATCTTATTGGCGATATTCAGCCTGAGATATTTTTTTTTGGTTTTTTCGAGTGCACCGTCAAAATAACGCAGAGATACCATGGGAACTTTTCCTAAATTAAAAGTTATTTCTCGTATTCATAACCATTGTAATAACTTCAATGACTCGTGTTTGTTTTATTTCAAAAGGTAATTTTGGATTTTGTCCTATCCTCTCTATCGAGCTTAACAGTTCCACCCGGATGGAATGCCACCTCCTTCTTTTTTATTTATGACCGTTTCAATAAGAATGTTGCCAGGGCAGTTTCGATGAATCAATAGTCTTTACGGGTGAATGTCAGGGTGAATTTTTGTTGATATTGGGGTGAATTCCTGTCAGACAGGCTTTCCACCCTCCCCTGGCGGGAAGGTGTGGGAGTCGAACCCACCCAGGACCTTTCACAGCCCCGCACTGGTTTTGAAGACCAGGAGGCCCACCGGGACCAATACCCTCCCGATATCTATCTTAAAATATGAACATCCTTTTCCCGTTTTGTCAATCCTATCTGGTCGAAATATTCCAGCACAGCCGTCGCGTATTTTCGGGAAAGCTTGAGGATATCCCGCAGGTCGGCAACGGAAATACCCGGATATTTTTCCAGGTATTGGGTAACAATCCGCCTGGCTTTTTCCACCGAATCCCTGTGATAGATGACCTTATCGCTGAGGCGCACAAGCACCCCTTTCTCATACAGAATATACATCACTTCCTGGAAAGCTTTCGGGTTGAGTCTCAGCTTGATACGAACGTCATCCGCAAGGGGAGCAGCAAATCCCGCACTCTGATAGACTTTTTCAATTTTTTGGGAAATCTCCCGGTCTTTCGGTTTCAAACTCGGTTGGTATCCGACCGGAATCAGATCAGTCCCTCTTCTCGAAATTTTTTTCTTTTCTTCGAGGTGAGAAACGACGGTCTTGAAGGTTTGACTGTCTGTCAATCTGAGGAATTTCGATCTGAGTTCTTCATAAGGCATGGAGGCACGGTGTGGATATGTATCCAGGTAGGCCTGGACCTGAGACACCAATCTCTGCTCCAAATCCGCAAAAAAATTTCTGTGAATGTATTTTACTTCTCTATGCTCTTCTATTCTTACGATCTTTTCCTTTTTCTCCAGTTTTTCCATTGCCTGTTCCACTAGATCTTCACTTTCTCCGACCCTAAGCCTTATACCTGAAGCGTTCATCGGCCTGCTGCCCGAGTCCAACACAACCTGTTCAATCCTCTCATGAACATCGCCTCCGAGTCTCTGGAGTCCCCGGATGACCTGAGAATCGAGCCTTTTATGCTTCGAAGGAGCAGCATCAAGTAGGGTTCCCCCACCTATGGTCGTCAAAGGGGAAAAAGTACGGATAACAAACCGGTCTCCAGGAAGTGCCACTGTCGGAGCCTCAAGAACGAACTGAACCAGCGATTCTTGTCCGGAAGAGAGCACATCTTTCTCGAGAAGGATGACTCTTGAAATGATTTCAGCAGCCCCGACATGAAGCCTTACCCGTGTTCGGTTTTTAAACTGCCCTCCATAATTTTCGAGCAGTCTGAGACGGGCATCCAATCTGTAAGTCGGGATTAGAGAGACGGGCTCACCGGCGCATTGTCCTCGTCTTAAAAGCTCTTTTTTTACATCTCGAAGGTTCAAAGCGGTGCGCCTCCCCAAGACCGATTCTTTGACTTTTCGATGGTGGACCTGTATGCCTCTAATTTTAGTTTTGATCCCATCGGGATAGATCTCGATCTTGTCCCCTTCCTTGATCTCCCCAGAAAGGATTGTTCCAGCAATGACCGTCCCGAATCCCCGCATGGAGAAAACTCTGTCGATCGGCATACGGAAGATCCCGCTATCGCGTCTTTTTCCCACAGTCTGACCTAACTCCATCAAAGCCTTTTTCAGATCATCCACACCTCTGCCATCCACTGCAGAGACAGGAATGATAGAGGCTCCTTCCAGAAATGAACCTTTCAGAAATGTTTCGGCCTGGTTCGTCAATTCCTGTATACGCTCAGGGCTCACTAAATCTATCTTAGTGAGAGCGGTGACTCCTCTCTCGATCCCGAGGAGTCGGAGAATGTCGAAATGTTCCCTTGTCTGAAGGGAGATACCTTCATCGGCAGCGATCACAAACAGAGCCGCATCGATATTGCTGGCTCCGGCCACCATGGTTTTGATCAGCCTCTCATGGCCTGGGACATCGATAAAGACGATCTGTTTGTCATAGCCTGGGGTGTCCATAAAAACAAATCCCAGTTCGATCGTGATGCCGCGGCGTTTCTCTTCTGACAGAGTGTCTGCGTCGATTCCGGTCAGGGCTTTCACCAGAAGGGTCTTGCCGTGGTCTATGTGACCGGCAGTCCCGACAATCACATGCTCTGCCTCAAACATAATTTTTGCCCTTTAATTCAGCGACGAAATCTAGGATAGCAAATTGAGCATACGATGGCTACTTCCGACACTGCCGCCATTTAACCGGTCTCCTCGATCAGTTACTAGGATTCCAAAAAGAGAACATCTCTCTCCCATTTTGTGTGGGTAAAATCTAATTGAAAAATACATCAGGTATGTCTGTGGCGTCATTGAGGATCTAGCCTTCCCGAATCTCCTTGGAGGGGGAACTGACTTCTCCCTTCCAACGCTCGCCATGCTCGCTACCTCCCCTTCTCGGGCTACGCCCTGCGACCAACGGGACATACCCCCTTGGAACCCCCAACAGTGTTTCTCCAAACGCTGTCGTTCTTCGAGAGAAACAATATGGGTTTCCCCATATTGTCGGCGAGTATGTATTGAGCATTGCCTTGGGTGAACGAAGATGCCTGGAGAAAAAAAGAGGACAATGGGAAAATTTACCAGAGCTAAGAGGTGAGTTACGCAGCCGCTCAGAAGGACGATGAGGGAATGGCGTTAAAGATCCGAACAAGAGCGGAGGACATGCCTGATGGAGATGATACACATTGAAAATCAAGCCCGCACAAAATAAGAGAGACCTAAAAAACAGACTTTTTTATATTGTCCAGTGTCAACCTTTTTCCCTCCGAAGGTGTCTTATATATGGAGATGGATGCAGCAGAGGTTGTTCAAAGGAGAAAGAATGATGAAAAGATGCGGAGCACTCGTCGCTGCGGGCTTGATGGTTTTTTCCTTCGCCTTTTCAGTTGAGAAAGGGAAGAAAGTCTATGTCGCCAATCACATAAATCCTCACCCACCGATTATCGATGGAAGATTCGACGATCCTGTCTGGCAGAGGGGAGAGTGGGAAAGCGGGTTTATCCAGAGGAAACCCTATGAGGGCCAGGAACCTTCCCAGAAAACGGCCTTCAAGATTCTCTATGATGAAAAAAACATCTACATCGCAATTCAGGCCTTCGATACAGAACCTCAAAAGATCGAACAGCGCATGTCCAGACGGGACGATTTCGAAGGAGACTGGGTGGGAATCGAAATCGACAGCTATTATGACCAGCGGACAGCCTTTTGCTTTTCCGTCAATGCAGCCGGAGTCAAGGCAGACCAGGTGATCTCAAGTGATGGGGAGAACGAAGATCCCAACTGGGATCCGATCTGGTACGTGAAGACCGATACCGATGAGGAAGGCTGGAATGCAGAAATGAGAATTCCCTTATCCCAGCTCCGCTATGGAAATAAGGCGAGCCAGGTTTGGGGTCTTCAGCTCACACGGATGCTTTTCCGGAAAGAAGAAACCTCACACTGGCAGTTCATTCCCAGGGATTCTTCAGGATGGGTGAGCCAATTCGGCAGGCTGGAAGGCATCGAAAACATCAAGGCCCAGCGCCAGGTTGAGTTGTTCCCTTATACAGTAGCAAATGTCCAGACCTTCCAAAACGAGGCGGGCAATCCTTTTGCCATGGGGCGTTCGAGCCAATTTATGGGCGGTCTGGATGGAAAGATCGGTATGACCAGCGACCTGACACTGGATTTCACTGTCAATCCCGATTTCGGTCAGGTCGAGGCGGATCCATCCGAGGTAAACCTCACCGCCTTCGAGACCTATTTTGAAGAAAAAAGACCCTTTTTTATAGAGGGAAGGAATATTCTGAGCTTCCGGCTCATGCTCGGAGACGGGGATTTATCGAGCGACAACCTTTTTTACACCCGAAGGATCGGAGCACGACCGCACCACTCTCCTTCGACGGTAGAGGATGAGTATATGGATGTTCCCCAGAACACATCCATTCTGGGAGCCTTTAAGCTTACAGGAAAGACAAAGAACGGACTCTCCATCGGCATCATCGAAAGCGTTACAGCCAGAGAAAGAGCCGATATCAGTTTTCTGGGACAGCTTCGGCAAGAGACCGTCGAGCCGCTTACGAACTATTTTGGACTCAGACTTCAGAAGGACTACAACAGGGGAAACACACTCATCGGTGCCATGGCCACAGCCACAAACCGCAACATCGAGGATACCCACCTGGATTTTCTACACAGTGCAGCTTATACCGGAGGTTTGGACTTTTACCACACGTGGAAAGACAGAACCTACTTCATCCAGGGAAATACGGTTTTCAGCCATGTCCGCGGATCGGAGGAAGCCATCCTCGAAACCCAGATGTCTCCCCTCCGTTATTTCCAGCGCCCGGATGCCGATCATGTAACCCTGGATCCCAAACGGACCTCTTTATCCGGATGGGGAGGGACATTGGTCGGCGGAAAGCTCGGGGGCGGCAGTCTGAAGTATGTGGGCGGCTTCACCTTTCGCTCTCCTGGGCTCGAGCTCAACGACATGGGCTATCTCCGGGATGCGGACAAAATCATGCAGTTCATCTGGGCGGGATACAACATCTACCAACCCTTCAGCATCTTCCGCAACTTCAACTTTAATTTCAACCAGTGGATGGGCTGGGATTTCAGCGGCGAGCAAATCTTTTCGGGCGGAAATTTTGGCGTTTACGGCCAATTCAAAAACTACTACACATTTTCCGTGTCCATCAACAGAAACCAAGAGAGTTTGGCAAAATCCCTTCTCCGTGGGGGCCCTTCACTGAGATGGCCGGGCAGGTGGTCTCCATCCTTCAATTTCGGCACCGACTCCCGGAAAAAACTCCGCTTTCAGGTCAGCAGTTGGTCCTCTTTCAGCGACGATGGAAACTCGAAGTACTTGAGCTATCAGGCAGGTTTGAGCTACACGCCAAGCGGCGCTGTATCCATCTCTGTTATGCCGTCTTATGATGTGAACAAACAGGAACTTCAGTATGTGGAATCCGGTAGTCTCGAAAATGAGGACAGATACATCTTTGGACGGATCGACCAGAAAACCCTCGCTGTCACCTTAAGGTTCAATATCAGCCTGACGCCCGACCTTTCGATTCAGTTTTACGGACAGCCCTTTGTATCCGCAGGAGATTATGCAGAATTCAAGCACATCACGGATTCAAGGGCTCAAAATTACAATGATCGTTACTACACATTCATGGAAGAAGAGATCTCATTCGATAAGGATTCAGGCGTTTACAATATCGACGAAAACATAGACGGAACGATCGATTACAGCTTCGAGGACCCGAACTTTAACTTTCTCCAGTTTCGTTCCAACCTGGTCCTTAGATGGGAGTACAAGCCAGGGTCGGTCCTGTTCCTCGTATGGTCACAGGGCAGGACAGGCATTTCATCCAACGGAGACTTCTCCTACGGAAACGACTTACGCAGCCTCTTCGATATCCACCCCCACAACGTCTTCCTGGTCAAATTTTCGTATGGCTTCAGGCTGTAAAGCAAAAACTGAAGATATCCCTTGAATTCTTCCCAGCACCTCGATAGTATGCTATCGTATTTCCCGTTATGCATCCCAACCAAAGGTGGAGGTATCGTGGCTGAGCATGCAAACAGGATGGAGAACTTCGATTTTTTCTTGGGTGAATGGGATCTCGAATACAAGGTTCCAAAGAGTTCCTTCAGCGAAAAAGCGACAGGTACAGGTACGGGAACATTCAAGAGAGCCCTTGAAGACAGGTATGTCTTTTTTGATTATTCTTCTTCTTTAACCATAGGAGAAGGAGGTGCGCACGGCATTTTTGCGTGGGATGAGAAATCAAAGGTATACAGATATTGGTGGTTCGAGAGCTCAGGCAATTTCTTGACTGCAACCTGCGATTTCATCGATGAGGAAACCTTATTTCTCAACTGGCATGATACTTTATTGATCCAGTCTTTTAGAAAAGACGGTCCGAATAAGGTCATCTTGAGGATGGAAACGCCGACTCCTGAAGGAAAGTTTGAACTCATACTCAAAGTCATATTTACGAGGAAATAATCCGGTTATCGTTTTTTTCGCTGAGTTTTTCCAGCCGTTTGATGCATTGAATCATCGACCTGACCGTGTGGTAATTCACTTTCCATGAATGGCTCATATAGGTCCATATGGGCTCTCCCGCTCTTGTCAATAAGGGATACCACTCTCCAATCTCATGATGCACCATCTTGTCGAAGACGAATCTATGCACGTTTTCGTAGGCAGTCCAGTATTTCTCCTCTCCAAAGTGAAGACATCCATCCAGCATACCGATCATGACTTCTGCCTGCTGCCAGAATTCCTTTTCTCTATGGTAAATTCCCCCTGAGTGTGCCCCTTCGACATACACGCCTCCGCATTTCCAGTCTATACCATTCTCGAGGGTGTGATCCAGCGGTTTTTCGATGATATCTTTATAGACCTTCCAGTCCATCTCCATGATTTCCAGAGCGCGCAACAAAAGCCAGGCAAATTCGACATTGTGGCCATAAGACGTGTTATCCTCTGGATGGCTCTTGATCCCCGTATGGACAAACCGGTCCCATCCCCAGATGATATCGAACTTGATCTGGGGTGCGACAGTCCAATCCTGCCAAAACTGGGAAATCCCCGTCCCATATTCGGGATGGAGCATGTGTTTTATGAGGACTTCGATGACTTCTTTCAGTGCCTTGAGGTGTGCATTTGTCCTGCCGCTCTCGTATAAGGTCGTCAAGGCCTCCATGAAATGCATGTGAAAGTCCAGGGTTTTCCTGTCCCCTCCGCCGCTGCCCGGAGGGCAAAGATCCCAGTTCCTTTCGAACATTTCGAAGTAGCCGCCGTAATCCTCGTCTCTGGCCTTTTCTTGTATGAGATCAAAGACTCTCTCTGCATATTCGGTGCCTCGTCGATCTCCGGTCGCCAGCGTGTATTCGGAAAGAGCATAGATGGCAAAACTCAGTCCATAGAGAATTTTTTTACCGATTTCAACATTACCTTTGCGGTCAACCGTCCAGTAAAACCCGCCGTATTTTTCGTCCCACATTTTATCGACGAGAAAATCGACGCCATGTCTGGCAAATTCTTCACACCTGCCATCGCCATATCCCGCCCGATGAGTCGAGGCCATGGTATAGATCGTTCGTGTCTGCGAAATCAAGGACTTCTGATCCTCGCCGGTATCCCCTCCTTGGGCATCGAAGTGGGTGATAAATCCTCCATGGACATCATCTCTGCAACGGTTCAGCCAGAATGGGAGCAACTCGTTTGTGAGGTGGTTTTCAGCTTCCTCTCTACATTCGAGGATTTTTTCCCTTGCCGGTCTCCCCTTCCGATTCATAATCATTCTCCCTGCCAAACCCAATCATGCATGAAATACGGATTGAATACAAGAAAGACGAATAGACCTTCGGCTTATGCCATTCGAGTGCCTGAGCAAATGTCAGGGCGAGCGAAGCGTGGCATTCTCAATATGTTGCCAAGAGATTACCACGCACCCTTTGGGTGCTCGTAATGACACTGGAATGTGTACATTGTTGGCTCCATCAGCAATTTCGGGATAACTTCAATTGTTGACTCCTGCTTTTTTCTGTGATATCAACTATGCAGGATTATTCAGGAGTAAGGGATTCAAGGACGCCCACGAACAATGAGAACAACTCGCTTGTTGTCTTTGCGGGCATGAATTGACAAAGCAATATATGAGATTCCTTCACTTCGCTCGGAACTTAGGATCGCCACACTCGCTTCGTTCATTCGAAACGACATGGTGTATTTTCTGAGCTATGATTCGAATTATTTTAAAATTGTTTGGGAGGGAACGGCAATGAAAAAAATGACTGCTGTGGTGGCACTGATGGCCGTGTTTACTTTGGCTGTATGTTTTATCATTCTCGGCGCCATATCGGTCGAGTTGATGGAATCGCTCGGAATCGACGAGGGACAGTTCGGCAGCTTAGCCATGGGATTGTTTCTAACCAGCTGTGTCGTGCAGCTCATCATCGGTCCCCTGGTAGATAAAATGGGATATAAACCCATAGCCATCCTCGGATTCGTGGTTACCAGCGCGAGCGTGTTCTTGTTGGCTTATGCTTCAAGTTTCGGATGGGTCCTTATCGCCTGCATTCTCTTGGGTGTAGGCGCCATGTCTTTGAACACAGTAGGCAACACCCTCATCCCGATCGTGTTGTTCGAAGGCAGAGATCCGGCGCGTGCCAGCAATTTCGGCAACGCCTTTTTCGGACTCGGATATGTGCTCACTCCTTTTCTTTTTGTGTTTTTCCTCACCAACTTGAATTTGAGCTACAGCACATCGCTGTCCATTATTGGATTGCTGGTACTGGTTTTCCTCGTGTTTGCCCTTGCTGCAAGCTACCCCCAGGTTTCAACAGGGTACAGGTTTTCCATGGCTATCAGACTCTTGGGAAAAGGAGCCGTCTTGATGGCTGCTCTGGCTCTGTTCTGTTATATCTCGCTCGAAATATCCATGGGCACCTGGATTCGAAAGCTCATGGAACAGCTTTTTGAAGGGAGCGGCAATCTCAGACCGGCTTATTATGCTGGTCTGATTTTGAGCGCTTTTGGAGTGGCCATGATGGCAGGTCGATTTTTCACCTCGACAGTCAAGAATCTGACCGCTATAGGCGATAGAGTCATTGCCGCGATGGCTCTGGTTTCGTTAGGGGCGATCGTGCTCATGATCGTTGCCAATGGCCCCCTCTTGGCCATCATAGCTGTTCTTCTTGCCGGACTGGCCTTTGCGCCTATCTTTCCCACCATAGTGGGAATAACGTTCGCGAAATTCGAACCAAGCCTGTATGGGAGTATTTTCGGTATTATCTTTGCCGTCGGCTTACTGGGAGGGACATTCGTACCGAAATTTATCGGGAACCTCAGTGTGGGCTCTACTGTCCAACAGAGTTTGTGGATCGCAGCCGCCATGGCAGCTATTCTGTTCGTTATCGCTCTGATTATGGGAAGGACTGGTAAACAGAAAGAATAGATTTTTATGGGCTCTTTTCTTCCTTGAATTTTATTTTGGAAAATATATCTGTGTTGATTTCTTTGGTTTGTTGAGAGGTCGAGACAACCGGGAGTCCAACCTTCAGATCGAGTGTCTGGGGAGACATACAGGATTGACTATCACAGGGTTGATATAAAAAACTGACATCCAGAAGATGCTCCTCAACGGAGACTTTTTCTCCGATCTTGATGAGCGCGGCTAAGACAACCTCACCTTCATAAATCTGAATCTCCGCTTCCGAATAGCTGAAATGACCCGTGCGGGGCTCCGGATAATAAATGTCGAGAACCTTCGCTTCTTCGGTTTCCTCGATGAACAGCTCTGACGCGATGAGATATGGATCGGTCGGTTCACTGCCGTTGATATGCCATCCGGGGAGTATATTCAGAAGAAAGGCCACTTTAATCGATCCTCCAGGATAGACTCCGTCTTGAGAGAAAAGGGTTTCGACGGTTACGACCTCATGCTCATGAGGCAGTCCCGGTGATAGGCTGAAGGCACAAAACATGCACATAAGTGCTGCCAGGGTGAAAACTTTGTTCGCCAATTCTCTAAATGCCGAGCGCGGTCAAATCAGTCGTTTTTCTCCTTTTTCTCTTCCATGGACTTCTTTATCTGTTTTATTCTGCTTTCGAATCTCGCTTTGACCTGGTCATCTGCCAGCTCGACAGCTCTTTCTGCAGCTTTGAGAGCTTCTTCATATTTCCCTAATTTCTGGTAAACAAGTGCCAGAGTATCCGTGTTATAGGCAGATTCTGCCAGTTCGACCGACTTCTCCGCCGCCTCAAGGGCGCTCTCCAGATTTTTCCCCTGGTTGGCCCAGAACCATGCATAACTGTTGAGAACGTTCGAATCATCTGTGTGTTTATCCATGAATTCGGGCCCGAATACCGCCAGAGCTTTATCCTCTTTTTCCAACTTCAAGTATATCTGGGCTGCTCGTTGAAAGTTGTACCATCTGTCCGGCAGTATTTCCAGCGCCAATTCCATCATTTCTTGGGCGTTTTCTGTATTCATCTCGTTTTTGACCCAGAACTCCGCATAATCTGCGAGACTATAAGCAAGACTCGAGACCTGGCCTTCCATGAATCTCTTTCCGTAGAGATCGGCGGCCTTTTCTTTGTCTCCTTTGAGCATGTACAGCTCGGCAAGATTATTCATGTGGCGGGGACTGGGATTGTACTTCATCATCTCTCTGATCTTTTCGCCCAATTCGATCCCTTTATCGAGATTGTCTTTATCCCTGATGATTCGCCTGACATAAGCGCTGAGCACATTTGGATCATCGGGGTATTTGGATGTGTATTCTTCAAAAAATGTTATCGCTTCATTCTTGGGAGCGCGGGACTGATAGTAAGAGCTCAGCCGCTGATAGGCCGATTTCATCAATTTGCTTTCTGGATACTTTTTTATGAAGGCTTTGAGCGGCTCGGGATCCATCTCCCTGCTGAAAATGGCCAGAGTCCCGATAGAATATTCAGCATACTCGGTGTAGGTGACTTGTTCTCCTTCATATTCTGTTGCGCCTTTTTTGCCTTCAGGGTCAAGGGCCAAGACTTCCTTGTATAATTCCAGAGCTTTGTCCTGAACGTATTTATCCTCGTATTTTTGGGCAAGTTTAAACACCACTTCGACATTTGTTGGATCCTTGACATAGCTCTCAGAAAGAGATTTGTAGGTATCGATGCCTTCCACGCTTTTTTCCAGCTTGGCGAGAAATTTTTCCGGAGGGGGGCCGTAGCCGACAAACCAATCCCACTCTGAACCGTCATCCTCGAGCAACATGACCGTGGGAGTCGCCCTTATGCCAAACCGCTTGAAAGTTGCATCCCCCCTTACTTCTCCTCTCGTAGCACGGAAAAGGACGAAATTCGAATGAAGGAACTCGTGAAATTTTTTGTTTTGGTAAAACTGCTGATCCAGCAGTATGCAGCCCCCTCAGCCGCCAGAGAAGAAATCGATCAGAACCAGCTTGCCCTCTTTTTTCGATTTGGCAACGGCATCATCCAGGCTGCCCTCGAACCAATTCTGAGCGAGGCTGAAGGAGGTCAGGAAAATGAGGAGAAGAGGCAGTGCAAGTAACTTTCTCATCTTTACCTCCTCTTTGGGTACGGGAATTTTCATTGCAATTTTACTATAAAGATAAATTTTCTAATTGTCAAATGCATGGGGAAGCATCTCTATTTGCGTGATACTCAAAGGCTCTCTTTCAGCTTTTGGGATGGTTTTGCTCAAGTGAAGATTTTTAACGCCATTCCTTTACCGTCTTTCTCGGCGGCGCTGAACTGCGCACGATAACACCCGACTCTCCTCTTTTTTCCTCTGTTCCCGAGCCTGCACACAACTGGTATCCTTTAGAAAAGTCGTGCTCAATACAGCATCGCCGTCTGACTGCGTCAGATTCCCTCGAAGAACGGCAGGAATGGCTAAATCTTCAATGGTCGCTTCAACCATCCCTAAAAGCTACATTTATCACGCAAATAGAGATGCTTCCTGCGTTGACACAAGGGGCCGAGACTTAGAGGAAAGAGGACAGTCGAGCAAGCTACTGAATATTCGGCATAAGAGAGTCTTCGTGGAGTGAGAAGTTCAGGAATTATCCGTATTGATAGCAGATGCCAAATCCAGCCCGAGGCAAAGCCCATTCCACCGCTTCTTTGTCGCACATGATCCGGCAGCTCCCGCACTCCAAGCAGCCTTCGAAAGAAAATGAGATGCGGTCATCCCTGAGCTTGAAACAATCTGCAGGGCACACATATAAGCAGGGGTTCTGTTCACATATCTTGCATATATCTTCTTTAATCTGGATATGGCGCTCTTTATCGATGTCATATTTATTGACGGCTAATTTGTCCTCAATGTTCGAGGGCTTCATAAGGACCTCTTTATCTGGAAAAAATCGCGGATCATCTGCCATCGGGAAATTTTTCCGATCTGCAATTCTCGAAACGCTTTCCAGGATTTCTTTCTCGCTCGGCCGTCGTTGGTGAATATCTTTTCAGCCAATTGGCAGGCCAGCTCAGGATACTGGCTGTAGAATCGACGATTCTCCAGCAAGAGAGGAGCTTTTTCGAAGGTCTTGAGGTCTTTGAGGACAAAGCTCTGTTCTAAGAGTTCAGCATATGGGGCCAAATGTTTTTTAGAGAAGTCTCCATTTTTTTTTGCCCGGATAATGGTTTCCGCAGCCGCCTTTCCTGAGGCGATGGCAAAATTGGCTCCCTCTAGAAACAACCCAGTGGACAACGTCAATCCAGCGGCGTCACCGGCCACAACCATGCCATCCGTGTAAAGAGTCGGAATCATCCTTTTCCCACCAACCGGAACGAGATGAGCAGAATATTCCACCAATTGACCGTCCGCAATCAGCTTCTCCACTTCGCGATGCCGTTTGAAATCCTCCAAAAGATCGTTGGCCATGACTTTTTTCTCAACCAATCCATTCAGCTGAACCACAACACCTACCGACAGGCTTTCTTTATTGGTATAAATGAAAGCACCGCCAGGTATGCCTCTTGTGAAAGGCCCGATGAATTCCCAGGCTATTCCTTCATCTCCTTTCAGGTTAAAACGTCGATTAATAAGCTCATGGGGCAGCTGTATGATTTCCTTTACACCTTGCTTGATGTGATGCGGAGAGAGTTTTTTGCGCAGACCGGCCTTTTCTGCCAAAATGGAGCTTACTCCGTCACAGGCGATAACCACGTTTGAAGGAAGTTTGTCTCCGCCGGCTTTTATGCCTGCTACAGTATTCCCTTCCCACAGGAGATCTTCGGCTTCGAGACCTGTGGCAACCACTACTCCTGCCTGCTCAGCTTTGGATGCGAACCAGCGGTCAAACTTGGAGCGGAGCACAGAAAATCCGTTATAAGGAGGCTGGGTGAATTTCTTTGTGGTGAAATCGGCACAGAACGAGGCGTCCTTTGTAAGGAGTGAAAATTTGTGCCTGGCTATATATCTTTCGACCGGGGCTTCTTCCCAAAAGTGTGGAAAGAGCTCGTTCAGAGAAGGACCGTATAAAGCTCCACCCCACATATTCTTGGCGCCGGCAAACTTACCCCTCTCAACGATTAAGGTTTCCAGTCCCGCCTTTGCCAGAAGGAGACCGCATGCACAGCCTGCCGGTCCGGCTCCAACGATAATGGCATCGAATCTTTGGTTTACAGTCAAAGCATCAATCCATCATTTAAAAGCTGCCATTTCCAGGAGTTGCTGTCCTATTGTTAGCTGGTGCATTTGGGCCGTACCGCCGAGTATGGTTGCTGTGATTGCGTCCTGATAGTGGTGTCCCACCGGATAATCGTCGATTGTCCCAAAAGATCCGTGAATCTTTACTGCCTGTGATGCCACCCAGAGAGCGGTCTCTGTGGCAAAATACTTGGCATAGGACATCTCTTTTATGTGGCGAGTCCCACGGCTCTTCATATCGGCCGCATGGTACGCCAGCCACCGCGCAGCTTCTATTCTTGTGGCCATCTCTGCAATGATCTCTTGTATCAATTGATGACCTCCGATGGGCTTTCCAAACTGCTCCCGTTCCTTTGCATATTTTATGCAGGCTTCTAGACAGCTCTGGGCAAGACCGACGGAGCCAGCCGCCAGAAAGAGTCGTGCCGTATCGATACCTCTCAGCGCATCTCTGAGGGCCCGTCCTGTCTCTCCCACTTGGTTTTCCTGGGGCAATTCCATATCCGTGAATCTTAGAGTGCCTTCGCTGCCACCTCTCCACGAGATCTTTCCTTTCTGAGGAGTGCTGGAGAAACCTGGCGTTCCTCTCTCGACAATAAAACTGGCCAGCCCTTTGAGTCCCTTGGTTTTATCAGTCTGAGCGATGAGCAACACGACATCCGCAATTTCTCCGTTGGTGATGAAGATTTTTGTTCCGTTGATGACCCAGCGGTTTCCTTTACGTACAGCCGAAGTCTCGATCATGGAAGAATCGCTTCCTGCATTTGGCTCGACCACAGCTCCAGACATGATCGATTCGCCTCTGCAGACCGGAGGGATGTATTTCTGTTTCTGCTCTTCTGTACCGGCATCTAAAAGATTCGTCGCCGGTTGGATGGGGCCACTTACGGCTGCCTGGGTTACGGATAAACTCGCCATGCAGAGGGATTCCCAAATGATTGCCGAAGTCACGTAGTCGAGTCCCAAGCCCCCATACTCCTGGGGTATGTGCGGAGCCAGGAGACCCTGTGAAGCGAATTTTTTTATGACGCTGGGATCGAAATTCTCCCGGCGTTCGTTTTCCTTGAGCGGGGGCAAGATCTCTTGTTCGGCGAACTTTCTAGCCATATCCTGGAACATTTTCTGTTCTTCTGTGAGTTCGAAATCCATATTTTCCTCACTTTCCCTTTTCCACGAATTCCATCAGCACACCATGGGTTCCACTTGGGTGAAGGAACACACTCATGCCTTCGGCTCCGGGCTTTGGTTCTCCAAGTACATCCAGTCCCGAAGCCTTGAGCGATGAAACAGCCGCATGGATGTCATCCACTTCATAGCAGATATGGTGGAATCCCTCGCCTCTTTTTTCCAGGAATTTTGCCATCACACCTTCATTCCCGATGGGCTCGATAAGTTCGATCGAAACTTCTCCAATCTTGACCATACTAACCTTTAATGTCCCGTTTCCTCCTATGATTGGAGCGGACGATTCCAGTTTGAAAACCGATCGGTAAAATCCCCGCGCCTCCTCAAGATCCTTCACAGCCATCCCCAGGTGACTGATTTGTTTGATCATGTATAGCCTCCAGGCTGATAAAGTGTATCGAGGTGAAAAACAGAGCTTAGAAACTTATAACACAGGGAAAATTTGAAGTCAAAGATACGGAAATGAATCCTGTCACCTCGTTATTGATCCTGACATGTTTCTGATGAATCTTTTCAATGTGAGCCTTTTGGAATCAACAAAAACTCTATGCTTGCTTTTTAAAAACAGTTCATTAATAATCTATTCCTTGATAATTTGTTCACAGTGAAAAAATTAATAAGAAATAACGTCCTGAAGATTGAGCAATATGAACCAGGTAAACCTGTAGAAGTTCTGAAGAGAGAACTTGCCCTGGAGGGTGAAGTTTTAAAGCTGGCCTCGAATGAGAATCCTTTAGGTCCATCGCCCCTTGCTATCAAGGCTGTCCGGAAGAATTTAAAAGATTCCCATCTTTACCCTGATGACAGCTGCTGCAATTTGAAAGAAAAGTTGTCCGAACATCTTCGGGTTTCTCCAGAGAATCTAAGCATTGGCAACGGAACCACAGAGCTGATTCTCCTTCTTGGAATTGTCTTTCTGAGCCCCGAAGAAACATTGATCATGAGCCAATCTTCTTTCATCATGGCCAAAATTGTTGCCCAAATCATAGGATGCAATTTGATGGAAGTTCCATTAAAAGAGTATCGGCACGACCTCGCTGCCATCTTGAAATCCATTACTCCTGATACCAAGATCGTTTATCTTGATAATCCGATGAACCCCATTGGAACTATGATGTCCCATTCCGAGATATGGAAGTTTATGGAAAATATCCCCGATAATATAGTGGTTGTGTTGGACGAAGCCTACCATGATTACGTCAACCATGGAGATTATCCTCAATCCGTAAGGTTTGTGGAAGAGGGAAGGAACGTGGTTGTTTTGCGAACTTTTTCCAAGATGTATGGATTGGCTGGATTTCGTGTGGGATACTGTATAGCAAAAAACGAATTTATCCAGGCGATCGAAAAAGTCGGCCCTCCGTTTTCCGTCAACAGGGTAGGTCAAATCGCCGCAGCCGCAGCGCTGAAAGACAGAGAGCATATTCAGAGAACCAAGAAGATAAATGAGAAAGGAAAGCGATACCTGTACGAGTATTTCAGAAAGCTTGACATCTTCTATATACCATCCGAAACTAATTTTGTGACCTTTGAAGTAAAGGCCGATGCAAGAGGGATAGCCGAAGAACTCCAGAGAAAGGGTATTATTATCAGGCCTTTGTCCATGTACGGGCAGCCTAATCTGTTACGGATTACCGTAGGTACGCCCCACCAAATCAAGAGGTTTATGGAAACGTTCCGTAAGCTCTATAAAAAATTTGTTTAGCCTGTGCTGATTTGGATATCAGCAGCAATAAAAATTGCGGAAGCAAATGGATCGATACGGGAAGGTCGGAATATTACTGGGGAATGTTGCCATTGCCAGGGGAATCGTGGAAAGCGGTTGTCATGTCGTGACTTCTTATCCAGGAACCCCGAGTTCTGAAATCATCCCTGCTGTGGTTATGTTCAAGAAAGAATTGGGTTTGAAGACCTATGTCGAGTGGTCAACAAATGAAAAAGTCGCGTTCGACAATGCCTTGGCTGCGAGCTTGACAGGAAAAAGAGCCGCCGTTGCCATGAAGCAAGTTGGACTTAACGTCGCTTCTGATTCTCTCATGAGTTCCGCGTATACGGGTGTGGTCGGAGGATTGGTCGTCATCAGTTGTGATGACCCTGGGCCTCACAGTTCACAGACTGAGCAGGATTCCCGGTTTTATGCCATGTTCGCCAAAATTCCTGTCTTTGACCCTTCAACGCCTCAGGAAGCCAAGGAGATGATAAAAGATGCCTTCGAGCTTTCTGAAGAGTTCCAAATTCCTGTACTTCTGCGTCCCACAATCAGGGTTTCCCATGCCAAACAGAATGTCCAGCTTCTTCCCCATCAAGTTCTTGAAAGAAAGGCTTGCTTCGAGAAGGATCCAGACCGATGGGCTGCAACTCCGAGACATAGGCTTAAACTTCATACCCAGCTGAATAACACCCTTGAAAAAATAAAAGAAAAATTCGAACAGGATACCGGATGGAATTATGAAGTGAAAGCATCTCAAGGCTCCAGTCTTGGAATCATCACTTGCAGTGCAAGCTTTGTGGCCTTGATGGATCTTATCGAGGAATTCAACCTGAAGGAGGTTCTGGATATCATGAAGATAGGTTCACCTTATCCGCTTCCTCAAAATAAGATTCGAGATTTTATTGACCGCCACGAGACAGTTTTGATACTCGAGGAGCCGGGATCGGTGATCGAGACTCAAATCATCGATAAAAACAAAGTCATGGGAAAGCTGACCGGTCACGTCCCTCTTCAGGGAGAACTCACACCTGAGGTTCTGCATGGTACACTGGCGAAAATATTAAGAGAACTCGGAATTTCCGAACTCAAAACGACCTCAGACCTGAAACTTGATCAACTTATCGAGGACCTCGATCTGCCTATCCGAAAGCCAACGCTGTGCGCGGGATGTCCTGAAAGAGCAGCGTTCTTTGCCATTAAGAGGGCTTTTCCCAAAGCCATCTATCCCAGCGATATCGGTTGCTACACTCTCGGACTCAATCTGGGAGCCGTGGACACGGTTCTGGATATGGGGGCTGGGATCACCTTTGCCAGCGGATTCTATCAAGCCTATCATCAAGACGATTCCGATATTCCTATTATAGCCACCATGGGGGATTCCACTTTCTTTCATTCTGGGACAGCATCCCTTCTGAATGCTGTCTATAACAATGCCCGATTTATATTGGTCATCCTGGATAACGAAGTCACTGCTATGACAGGGATGCAGCCGACTCCGGGATCAGGGATGACTGCAGATGGAAGCGAGGGAGTGAAAATACCTCTAGAGGAACTGGTCACAGGGTGCGGGATCAGATGGATCAGGACCATAGATCCCTATGATGTGAAAGGATTGATTCAAATCCTAAAAGAAGGGAGAGATTACACCCAGGAGATTGATGGCGGAATCGCCGTGATTGTAGCCAGACATCCTTGTATCATCCGGTATCCCGAGGTCTGTCAGACAAATCGAATAGAAGTGGAGATAACCGATCAATGCAATGGGTGTATGTACTGTGTCGATTTTTTTGAATGCCCAGCACTCCGGCCGGATGAGAAAGAAGAAATTGTCGAAATAGATAGAACCCTCTGTATTGACTGTGGAGTGTGTATGCATGTGTGCCCAAGAGGTGCCATTGTCCGAACGAGTGAGAAAGGCGCGGAGTAAACAGAGTAAACAAGATATGTAATCGAACTAGATGACGATGAAAACACAGATTGTATTAGCGGGAGTCGGCGGACAGGGCGTGCTTTTTGCCTCCAGGATTTTTTCTGCGCTCGGATTGGAGTTGGGGTTGAATGTATTGGGATCCGAGACCCACGGCATGAGTCAGCGGGGTGGTTCGGTTGTGGCCCACCTGAAGCTGGGGGATTTTTATGGCCCCATCATCCGCACAGGTACAGCAGACATTCTTTATTCGTTCGAAGAGAAGGAAACTTACAAGACATTGAGATTTCTGAAGAACGGAGGTGTTTGTTTTACGAATCTCGAGGATCGGATACGATTCGACCAGAAGATCTTAAATCATTTGAAGAAGAAAAAGATCATATTCAAGGCATTCGATGCAAACAAGGAAGCCTTAAAAATAGGATCTGTAAGATCAGCCAATATTGCACTCATCGGTTATTCTGTGGGGACGGGACTTTCGCCTTTCAAACGTGATGATATGATCTCTGTACTGGGGAAGGTGAGCCGAGAAAACGATCTCAAGATGAATTTGAAGGCATTTGAAATGGGCTATCAGGAAGGGAAACTATGAATCTCTCTGCTGCTTGGTTTTGACATTTTCTTCGGCTTTTTTCATCAGCTCAAAAATCTGGACCAGCTTTGGTTGTGCGGGTTCATAAATAAGAGCAATTTCATCAGCCGTATAGTTCTGTCCGATAAACTCGTTGACCGGAATAATATTTTTCCAGCAATCGATAATTCTGGTGCAGGGCAGGCTTGCATTCATCCTCCGGCAGTACTCGAAAGGAACTTTGTGCCCTAATGGACTGCAGTATTGCTGAAGGCGATCATGGACATCGATTTTTTGATCTTTCATTTACCTTGTTTTCATTCTGGCTTGGGAAGTCCTTTCAATGCCTCCTGGAATTTTCTCAATTCCTCATCAGGAAGAGCATAATCGGATAACTCGCCAGCAAAATAGCTTTGATACCCTGAAAGGTCCAATAGCCCATGACCGCTGTAATTGAACAAAATGACTTTTTCTTTTCCTTCTTCTATTGCTTTTTTGGCCTCATCGATGACACAGGCTACGGCATGGCTCGTTTCAGGTGCGGTTATAGCGCCCTCTGTTTGGGCCCATAGAACAGCGGATTCGTAACATTTTAGCTGGTGAAAGGCGCGGGGTTTTAGCAGTCCTTCGACGACACCTTTGCTGACCAGCGGTGCCATTCCATGATAGCGAAGACCTCCTGCATGGATTGGAGGCGGAACGAAGGTATGGCCGAGGGAGTGCATCGGTAGCAGCGGCGTCATGCGAGCCGTATCCCCATGATCATAGGCAAAGGGAGCTCGAGTCAGCGTCGGACAGGCTTCAGGTTCTGTTGGGATGATGTCTATTTCTGATCCTTGGATCTTATCGTAGACAAACGGAAAAGCCAAACCAGCAAAATTGCTTCCGCCCCCTGCACAACCGATAACAACATCCGGTATTTTCTCACCTATTGACTCAAGCTGTTTTTTTGCTTCAAGACCTATGATTGTCTGGTGAAGGAGGACATGGTTCAGGACACTTCCAAGGGAATAGCGTGTTTTCCCTGTTTTATCCGTGACGGCGGCTTCGATCGCTTCGCTTATGGCTATTCCGAGGCTCCCGGAGGTATCAGGCATTTTTTCAAGGATGTCTCGTCCGGCCTTGGTTTCGGTGCTCGGACTGGAGACACAGTTTGCTCCCCAGGTCTGCATCATCACTTTACGATAGGGTTTCTGATCGAAACTGATCCTTACCATGAAGACTTTGCATTCCAGTCCGAGGAGGTTGCAGGCAAAAGCCAGAGCGCTTCCCCATTGTCCAGCCCCTGTTTCCGTCGTCAGGCGCTCGATCCCAGACTGCTTATTATACCATGCCTGAGCAACGGATGTGTTCGGCTTATGACTCCCAGGAGGGCTGAGACTCTCATCTTTATAATAGATGCGTGCAGGAGTTTTCAGATAGTTTTCTAGATAGACTGCTCGACGAAGAGGAGTCGGCCTCCAACGGTAAAGAATCTCGATCACCTCTTCTGGAATATCTATCCAGCGCTCTCGACTTACCTCCTGTTCTATCAGATTCATCGGGAAAACTGGGGCAAGCATATCCGGAGTAACTGGATTTCCGTCAGGGCCAAGTGGAGGGTTGAGCGGTGTGGGGAAATCTGAGGCTAAGTTGTACCACTGTCGAGGGATGTCCCTTTCTGAGAGATGGATTTTTTTTGTTGTCATTGTATTCTCTCCTTTCTCGTGAGATGGGATAAAATATAGATGATTTCGATATGCATTATAATTAGCTGGAGAATACAACGCATAAGATAGATGAGCCCTTTTTGAGACACTGGGAACCTTGGAGTCAGAGCATTTTGCATCTTAAATTGTTTACAAACATTTCAGCAAATTATAAAATTGCATTTCCTGAAAAGTCAATGGATTCTTAAAATGGCACTTCTTTTCGTCTTCGAAGATGATCGTTCCCACGCATTAATGAGAAGTTCAAGATAAGGAGGCACATAATGGCTTTCGACATTTTTGAAAGAAAGATCAGCAAGGTCGGGATTGTTGGTTCAGGCAATATCGGGCCAGATATTGCGCTTTATTTCAGTAAGGTCCTCCACACGCACGGGGTTCCCGTCGTGGTCGTGGATATCGCAGAAAGAGCATTGAAGTCAGGAGAGGCCCGTGTGAAAGGAAAGATTGGAAGAGGAGTCAAGACAGGCACTTTCAAGCAAGATGAGGCAGATGCGATGATATCCAATATCTTGTGGACGACGGATTACTCCCAGCTGAGTGGAGCTGACCTGGTGATTGAAGCGGCCACAGAAGACAAGGGCATCAAGCAGAAAATATTTTCCAGCCTGGAAAAAACCTGTCCCGAAACCACGATTTTCGCCTCCAATTCCTCCCATATGGAACCGGAAGCGATTTTTGAGCAAGTCAGTGAAAAAGAGAGGTGCCTGGTCATCCATTACTTTTTTCCTGCTGAGAGGAGTATCATTGTCGAGGTTGTCCCGGGAAGAGATACATCCGCCGAAGTGACGAGCTTTATAATGAAATTTTATGAGCAAATAGGAAAAGCCCCGATCAAGGTAAAAAGCCGGTTCGGCTATGCCATAGATCCCATATTCGAAGGGATTTTTCTGGCGGCTGTACTTATGGTTGAACAGGGCATGGGAACAGTCAAGCAGGTGGATGCCATGGTGCAGAAAGCCTTAGGACTGGGGGTAGGGCCTTTTACGGCAATGAATCTTACGGGAGGCAATCCGATCGTACAGCATGGAGCCGCTGAAATGCATGAGAAAATCATGCCATGGTTTCATTCCCCGCGCCTCCTTGAAAATCAGATTAGATTCGGAAAGCCTTGGGATACATCGTTTGTCGCAGATGAGGTGGCGTTTAACGAGAATGTTTTTCAGGAAGTATCCGATCAAATCAAAGGGGCTTACTTCGGTCTTGTTTGTGAAATTCTCGATTCCGGAATTTCCAGGGTCGGAGATTTGGAGATGGCTGTTGAGAGCGCGTTGGTCGTGAATCCTCCTTTCCAGATGATGAATCAAACGGGTGTGGATAAAGCACTTGAACTGGTCAAAAACTATGCCGAAAAATGGCCGGGTTTCAAGGTCTCTGATGTCTTGGTCAAACAGGCGGAATCAGGAAAGCCCTGGGATATACCGATGATTTTCCGTGAGGATAAAGGCGATATAGCTGTTGTCACCATCAGACGGCCAAAGACCTTGAATGCTCTGAACCGTGAGGTTATGAACCAGCTTCAGAAGATCTTTTCGGAAGTGAAAGAAGACGACCGTATCAAAGGCGCCGTTTTAACAGGCTTTGGAATCAAGGCCTTTGTTTCCGGCGCGGATATCCAAATGCTCGCTGGGATAAAGAATCCCGAAGAAGGAGAAAAAATCTCTCGAGAGGGTCAGGAGACATTGAATTTCATAGAAAACCTCGGAAAACCTGTAATCTGTGCCCTGAACGGCCTGGCTTTCGGGGGCGGCAACGAACTCGCCATGGCTTGTTCGGCGAGGATTGCCAAAAAGGGGCTGAAAATACTGGCAGGTCAGCCAGAGCCCAAGCTCGGTATCATCCCGGGCTATGGTGGCTCTCAGAGATTGCCCCGGATTGTGGGCCTTTCCCGAGCCTGGCCTCTCCTGCGTTCCGGAAATCCCATTTCTTCTGGAGAAGCGTTGCGAATAGGATTGGTGAGTGAAGAGGCAGAAGGAGATGTGGTCGATGAAGGCATTGCATTTGCCAAGAGAGTGATTTCAGGAGAGGTGCACCTGAACCCCATTCCAAAAGGTCCGATCGATATCCCGGATTCTCTTCCTGAAGTGGATATCGGTTCTCTGTCTCGAAAAACGGATGAGATCCTGAAAAAAGCTATCCTCGGGGGGGCAAAACTGACTCTGGAAGAGGGGCTCAAACATGAAGCCCGAATGTTCGGAGAGTGCGTGAAGACAAAGGATATGAGGATCGGAATGGGGAATTTCATGAAATTCGGGCCGAAGAAAGAGGCCAAGTTTGCTCATGCCTGAGTGGAAAGAGAAAAGCGGCATGAAGACTGCTATTGGAGGTTGAGATGATTTTAGAAAAAGCATATATTCCGTATGATGCCTACTGGAGTACACCATTCTGCAGATGGCAGGGAAGTTTCGCTCATCTGCATTCGATGGAATTTGCCGCGAAAATTTGCAGGGATGCTCTCCGGACTCGTGGGATATCTCCCAAGATATTTGATGAGCTTGTCCTGGGTATGACCATCCCCCAGAAAAGCAGCTTCTATGGGGCTCCCTGGGTAGCCGGTATGATCGGAACAAGTGGAGTGACGGGTCCGACGATAAGCCAGGCATGTGCCACCTCGGCTAAATGTGTCGCCTTTGCGGCCGAAGAGCTGGAACTTGAGAACTGTCAGAACATCCTTGTGGTGACCTGCGACAGAACGAGCAACGGTCCCCATGTATATTATCCTAATCCCTTGGGTGTTGGAGGCACGGGTGACAAAGAAGACTGGGTCTGGGATAACTTTGGCTATGATCCACATGCCAGGAATGCCATGATCGAGACAGCGGAAAATGTGGCCAAAGAAGAGGGGATCACCAAGGAAGAGCAGGATGAAGTCGCTTTCCTTCGCTTCAACCAGTATCATGAGGCGCTCAAGGAAAACAGCGCGTTTTTAAACCGGTTCATGGAGGTCCCTATCGAGGTCAAAGATCCCTCAGGACGCAAAACTGTGGCCACGGTCGAGGGGGACGAAGGAGTTTTTCCGACGACGGCTGATGCGCTGGCAAGACTGAGACCTGTACAGCCAAACGGAACGGTCACCTTCGGAACCCAGACCTATCCTGCAGATGGAAACGCCAGCATCGTCGTCACCACACAGGAGATGGCGAAAGAACTGAGCCGCGATCCAAACATAGAAATACGGATTCTCTCTTATGCTGAGGCCAGGGTAAAAAGAGGCTTTATGGCAAAGGCCGTCGTCCCTGCCGCTCAGGAAGCTCTTTCAAATGCAGGAATTGAGATCAGCGATATCAAGGCCATCAAAACACATACTCCATTTGCTGTCAATGATGTCTATTTTTGTCGAGAGATGGGGATTAAGCTCGATGAGATGAACAATTACGGATGCTCGCTTGTGTGGGGGCATCCTCAAGGACCTACAGGAGCTCGGCTGATTATCGAACTCATCGAGGAGCTTGTTCTTTTGGGAGGAGGATATGGGCTGTTCGATGGATGTGCAGCTGGAGATACCGCTGCTGCTGTGGTGGTGAAAGTCGGTGTGAAATAAAATTTCAGTTTCCGGCTACTGCTTCCAGTCTTTCCCTCAATGACTGGGTGAACTCAGCTTCCAGCTTTTTGGCTTTTGCCTTCAAGATCCTGTCGCCAAACATGGCCAGCTTCCCTACAATGTTCGCATTGCATCGGTAGGAGATTTCCACATCACCTCCTTCATTCTCTTTCAAATCTACGCTGGTTTTTTGGGTAAAACGACCGGCTTTGCCGATATCTTCTCCTTCTCCCTCCATCTCCACATGATTCGGCGGATCGAGTTTGGAGAGAATGTTTTTAAACTTGAACCTGACGGCAATCGGGCCAACTTTTTGCTTGACCTCACAGTCGTATGTTTTTTCATCGAGGCGCTCTATCTTTTCTGCTCCCGGGATGCACGAGCGCAATGTCTCAGGGTCCATCAAAGTATCCCACAGCATCTGGATAGAGGCTTTTATTGAGATCTTACCCTCTATGATCATATGTCCCTCCGTGGTTTCTTATGTCTCTCTCATTCCCGATCCACCTTTTTGGCCTCTCTTTCGAGGATCTCAGCCAAAGTCCTATAGCCTTGATTGCCGGGTTCCATGGTTTGGATGAGCAAGAGTTCGATAAAATTCACCCCCTTCGAATTGACCCAATCCTTATGGGATTGGTCACCCACACCAAACACATGACGGGCTAGTTCCATGGTGTCGGGCCAAATTTTTTCACACACAGGACACTGGTAGCTCAAGGCTAACCTCCTTTGTCATTTCTCCTTTTTCTGTTTCAAAGCATTGAGCACTTTTTCTGGTGTTATGGGAAGATTCTTGATACTGATGCCTGAAGCATGAAACACGGCATTGCCCAGCGCACCGGCCGTCGGATTGGTGAGGCCTTCTCCTGCCTCCTTTGCCCCGAAGGGCCCTTCAGGCTCGTAGGTTTCCACTTCCATCACCTTTGTCTCCGGCATCTCGGTCGCCCGCAGAAGCATATAGTCCACCAGATTAGGGTTTAAAATCTTTCCTTCATCCATAGGCAGATCTTCGGTGAAGCCGTACCCTGCTGCCATGGCTATGGCCCCTTCGAGCTGCCCTTCGACTCCCAGCGGATTGATCACCTGTCCGCAGTCATGAGCAGTCACACAATTCCTGAGCGTTATTTTTCCTGTATCAGGATCCACTTCGGCCTCAACTGCCTGGACGCCAAAGCTGTAGGCGGGAGAGATCATTCCCTTTCGGTGAGGAGTATAGTGCCCTCTGGCGATAATCGGCTGTCCTTCCTTTCCACGGATGACTTCTTTGATGACGTCGTAATAGGAAAGCCCTCTCTCCGGGCGTGCGATGATGTGGATCCAACCCTCTTTGATGTCCATATCATAGACGATATTCGGCGATAATTTCGCCGCAGCGAACTCGAGAATTTGCTGTTTAGCCTTGGAGGCGGCCATCTTGACCGCATTTCCCTGCATCAGTGTTTCACGGCTTCCCCATGCGCCCAGATCCACCGGACAGTTTTCGGTATCCCCCATATGAAGCCGAATATCCTCGAATTTCACGCCTAATTCCTCGGCACAGATCAGGGCCATTGTGGTGTTGGAGCCTTGACCCATATCCTGAGACCCGACGTACAGGTCAACCTTTCCGTCGATGTTGATTTGAACAACGGCAGAGGAAAAGGCATAGGGAGTATCGAACCAATTGAATATTCCCCCTGACATGAAGCCGTAGGCGGCAACGCCGATTCCTCTATTGGGAGGAAGTTTCCCTCGAGATTTGATCCATTCGTCTATCTTATCAAGACATTGGCCGAGGCCGCAGCTCTGGATGGTGGCCTGTCCGGGGACTTCATAGCCGGGATACATGGCATTCCTGCGCCGGATCTCTATCGGCTCGATTCCCAGTTCCTTTGCGATGAGGTCTATCTGAGTTTCTGCACAGAAAGTGGCCTGGGGAGCTCCGAATCCCCGCATCGCAGAAGTGGGTGCAGTATTGGTATAAACCCGGTAGCCGTCATATCGATAATTTGGCCACACATAGGGAAAAGATTGGAAAAAGCCTGTGAGATAGAGAGCTGTTGCTCCCATAGCCGTATAGGCACCGCCTTCAGTGAATACACGCGCTTCTTTGGCCAAAAAAGTCCCGTCCTTTTTGACTCCACTCCGGACATAATAGAACATGGGTGTCCGCCTCTTGGTGGCGGTGAACTCCTCTTCGCGGGTGAGCACGATTTTCACCGGCTGGCAGAGCTTCATGGAGAGAAGCGAACTGCAGAACTGAGCAGAATCCAGCTCGAATTTGCTCCCGAAACCCCCTCCGGTATACCTGGAAATCACCCTCACGTCGTTCTCCCTCAAGCCGAGGATCTCAGCAAGCAAGACTTTTATGTAATAGTGAGATTGGGTGGATGTATATACGATCAGTTTGCCGTCTGAGGTATAGTCGGCAACTGCACAGTGTGTTTCCATACACACATGGGCTTGAGAAGAGCACCTGAACCAATCCTCTCGGACATAGTCCGCTTTCTTAAATCCCTCATCCACATCACCCCATTCGATATGTCGGGTGACGTTGATGTTCCTTTCGGCATGTTCATGGAGCTGCGGGCCTCCTTCTTTAATTGCTTCAAGCGGTTCGAAAACGCCGGGCAGGGGCTTGTATTCCACCTCGATCAGATCGAGTGCTTCCTCGGCTGAATCCTCATCTATAGCCGCTACCGCTGCCACAGGTTCGCCGATATAGCGGACCTTTTCCCTTGCCAGGATTTCTTCATCGCAGAGTTCTTTGAAGCGCCTCCATATTCCCTGTTTAAAGCCCAGAGTGTCTTTTCCGGTTAAGACGGCCTTGACACCTTTCTTGCGTTCTGCCTTTGTGCTGTCGATCGCGAGGATTTCCGCATGCGGATAAGGGCTTCGCAGGATTTTTCCATGCAGCATTCGAGGAAGTGTGATGTCGAATGTGTACTTCGCCCGTCCGGTGATTTTAGCGATTCCATCGATGTTGTGAACAGGTGTATTGATGACGGCGTGTTTTTTCATCGCTTCTCCTTGTACTTGCCTTCAACTACGGCTTTCATGGCTCGAAGAATGCTGTTGTAACCCGTACAGCGGCAGATGTTTCCCTGGATCCCTTCATTTATGTCTTTGGGGGCAGGATTCTCCTTCAGGAACGCCGTGGCCGACATCAACATTCCGGACGTACAAAAGCCGCATTGAAAGGCACCGTGATCCAGAAAAGACCTTTGGAGGGGCGTGAGTTTCGCTCCGTCTGCAAGACCTTCAACCGTTATTACCTCAGCACCATCGGCCTGTACAGCCAGAATCGAACAGGATTTAACCGCGGCTCCGTCCAGAAGTACCGTGCATGCCCCGCAAGCGCCTGTGTTACAGCCCCTTTTGGTTCCCGTCAGATCCAACCCATCTCTCAGAACTTCCACCAGAAGTTTCTTCGGATGGATGTGAATCTCGCAGTATTCCCCGTTGACTGTTAGGTGCAGCAGCTTTTTATTCATGTGAGAATACCTCCCAGTTAGCCGGATGTTTTAGCTTGTTCCCAGGCCTTCTTTGCAACCCTCTTTGTCAGCGTTTTGACCAGAATTCTTCGGTATGTTTCAGTGGCATGAATATCGCTGACAGGATCGCATTCTTCCGATGCCTTTTTGCCCACGCGTTCGAGCAGTTTTGTATCGAATTTTTCACCAATGAACAAACGTTCTGCCTGCTTTGCCCGGAGGGGAATCGCAGCAGCCGCGCCCAGAACAATTCGAGCTCCTTTACACCTCTCTCCGTCTTCGTCCATAGTGATCGATACAGCAGCAGAGACAATTCCTTGATGGTTTTTGATGATGTTGAACTTTTGGTAGGCTAGAGATGTCTTTTGAGGCAACACGGGAATCTGGACTTCAATCAGGAGTTCTCCTTCCTCGAGTGCTGTCTCGAAGATGTCGACGAAGAAATCTTCCAAGGGCAGGATGCGTTCTTTCTCAGCGCTTGCCATTCTCACCGTCGCGTTCGAGGCGATAAGAATGGGAGCCGGATCGCCTGCCGGATCTCCGTGAGCCAGGTTCCCTCCGATGGTGCCCCAGTTTCTTGTTTGAATAGATGCCAGGTTCTTTTCCATCGCTGCCAGCACTGGAAAGTGTTTTTTAATGACCGGGGATTTTTCAATTTTTCTGTGTGTGGTCGCGGCACCGATCTTCAAACCTGATTTTGGGTGATATTCAATGTAATCCAGTTCTTCAACGCTTTTAATATCGATGAGATTCTCGGGAGCCACCAATCCCTGGCGCATCAGGATGAGGAGGGATTGGCCGCCGCATATGATCTTATAGTCTTCCTTGTGCTTTTCGAGCAGGCTGAGAGCTTCTTCGATTGATGAGGCACGCCGGTAGTTGAAATTGCGTATCATTTCTTTTCCCTTTCCACGAATTCATCGAAAGCGAGCCATTTGGGACTGGGTGGGATTGACGAAGGCATTTCAAACGTCGGATGAGGTTCTGTCTGCCAGAATCTCGATTCGACTTTTTTGTGGGAATTTCCCAGATACCCGCGATATTTGGTATAAAAACACAAGAAATAATGTCTTCCCCGGTACTGAGGACACTCCTGACATGGCTTGTTCGAAAAAGGACAGAGCATTTTTGTTTTCGCCATAGACCGCTCTCCTTAAAGACAAAAACGAGCTAAGGGATTTATCATCTGATTGATAACACTCACTGTTCGTGCATAGGCAAGATAATCAAAAGAACAGAATTTTGTCAAGAAAAACCAGGGAAGACAAGCGGCTGCCGACGAACATTTATGAAATAAATAGCGTTATCTGAATGGAGATCTGAATCTTATTTTCTTTTGAGACTTGCCATTTAGGTCTAACTGAACTAATCTCAAAGGCTCTTATAGGAGTGTTATAAGAGTGTTAAATAAGGGTATTAAAAGTGTACACTATTTAAGCTTCGCATTTTTTTTGGTGGTACTTTCCCTTTTCCTGAACATGAAGGTTCATGCAGAAGCGCAGGGGTGGTTCAACAACTCACTCAATATAACAATTGACAATAAATTCTCACTCGTGACAAAAAGCCAGATCCGAACTCATGATATCTCTTTTCAAGACCCATTCGTTTACATCCTGGAAGGGGGCGTTGGATATAAGCTGCCGAAAAATTTCCATCTGGCTGCTTACTACAGAAGACAGACATCAAAGTCTGGAAATCTTCAAGTTAATGAGAATCGTTTCACTCTGGAAGCTGGATGGAAGAAAAAACTGGGCAAGACCTTATCTTTCGACTGGCGTTTCAAGACAGAGAGGAGAATCTTCGAGCAAAATGCGGATGTGAATCATTTCCGGTTTCGGCTCTATGTCAGATTTACAGTAAATGTCAAATTAGGTGAGCTAAATCTGAAGCCTTTCATCGCGGAAGAACCTTTTTGGGACACAAAGTCCAATGCTTTCAATCAAAACCGTTTTTATTTAGGGACGGCTGTCCCGCTCAGCGAGAAGGTGGAGTTTATCCTCGGCTATCTCAGGCAGGACCTTAGATCCAGGGCGCCTAATCATATACTATACACAGGGTTTAACCTCAGATTCTGAATATTTAGGTGCAGAAAAAATTAAGGATGCCTTTGATTCCCATCGGCCTTTTGTTTTTGTAACGCTTTGAGTACCTTTTCTGGAGTGATGGGCAGATCGCGGATCCGGACTCCGACTGCATTGTAGATGGCGTTTGCGATGGCAGGCGCTGTTGGTACGAGGCCAGGTTCAGCGACTCCTTTGGCACCAAAGGGGCCAAATCTGTCATCGGTTTCGATGAATTCGAGTTCGATGGGAAAGTCCATCTCATGAGTTCTCGGAATCTTGTAGTCGCTGAAATTCGGGTTATGTATTTTTCCCTCTTCGGATTTCAGTTCTTCGTACAGAGCATAGCCAATCCCCTGTGCCAATGCTCCGTAAATCTGTCCCTTGAGTCCCGGAGGATTGAGTACCTTCCCCACATCATGAGCCGCCACCATCCTGAGAATCTTGACCTCACCGGTTTCAGTATCTACCTCCACTTCTGCTCCCTGAGTTCCAAAAGCATATGTCGCAGAAATGTTGCCGAATCCCTTCTCGAAGTCAGGAAGTTCGTTGGGAGGATCATAAAAGACTTCGATGGTCAACATTTGGCCCTGTTGTCGAAAATGAGCGGCCCTGAGTAACCTTGCCAGTTCTAATCGGAGCCAGGGTTCAGGAGGTCCATCTTTGATAAATAGACATCCGTCTCGTAGCTCGAGACGCTCCCTTTTTGCTGTCTGTTCGATATCGAAATCGGGAGGAGAGTAGTCTGGATTTTTTTTCTTGAATTTTTCAAGGTTCCTCCTAACTTCGGACGGGAACAGTTCTTCAGCCAGCTCAAAGATTTTGTTGCGCAGCTTATTCGCAGCGAGGATGGCCGTATTTCCTGCCATAAAAGCCCCGCGGCTGGCATGGGTTCCCACATCCCAAGGACAGGTCCCTGTATCTGTGGGATTGATGAAGACTTTTTCGCGCCTGACGCCTAGAGCTTCGGCAATAGCCATGGTCAAAACGGAATGCAGTCCTTGGCCCATCTCCACTCCACCATGGTATGCATAGACATTTCCGAAGTCGTCCAGCTTCAGTATCAGCCCGCTGGCATCTGACCGGTAGATGCGTCCCCCTCCTCCCACATGAATCAGAGAAGCAATGCCCACGCCTCGATGTCTGCCTCTTTTATGCCCGCTCTTCCACTGGAGCTTCTGAGCCACGGTTTCCAGGCATTCTTTCAGTCCGCATGTGCTGATTTTCAGTCCCATGGGAGTGATTTCATCGGGTCGGTTGCGGTTGAGCATCCGGAAATCAAAGGGATCGAATCCTGCTTCCTCGGCCAGTTCATCCATGCTGCTTTCCAGGGCCCAGGTGAGCTCGGGATTGCCGTAGCCCCGCATGGCCTGGCAGTAGGTGTTGTTTGTATAAACAAGTTTGGCATCGAAGAGGATATTGGGAACGCGGTAAAGCGAAGTGGCCGGCATCATCATGACGGAAGGATAGGTAGCGCCCCATGATGTGTAGGCGCCGTTGTCCTGGAGCACATGGACCTCGCGAAAGACAAGGCTGCCATTCTGATCACAACCCTGGACGATACGCGATCGAGAAGACTGCCGGGGGGAAAGATAAGAGAATTCTTCTTTTCGGCTGTAGACGATCTTGACCGGCAGACCTGTCTGATAGGCGAGAAGGATGGCTATGTATTCATAGGCATGGGTGTCGAGGCCTGTTCCGAATCCACCTCCCAGGGCCGGGACGATAATCCTTGTGTTTTTGTTTTTCAATCCCATGTCGGCCAGAGCCCGGTTGAAATCGCGCTGCGCCAGAAATGGAATCTGGGTTTTGGCCCAAAGGGTGAGATGGTTGTTCATGTCGAACTCGGCGATACATCCGGCGGTCCCCATGCAGCATTGTTGTATCAGAGGAGTGGTGTACTCTCCTTCCACCGCATACTTTGCCGCCCGCTTGCCCGTTTCAAGATCGCCAGATTCATGATGAAACTTGAGAGGAAGATAATTATTGCTTCTGGGCCGGCCCTGGGGATCGGCTTCATGGATGAGAGGAGCTCCTTCCCTCATAGCCTCGTGAGGGGAGAAGACACCGGGAAGTGGATCATATTCGACGCGGATGAGACCGACGGCCTCTTCGGCGATGTCAGAGTCGATAGCAGCCACAGCGGCCACTTCATCTCTGTACTGGCGCACCTTGCCTTTTTTCAGAGCATAATTATCGCGGAGAAAACCAAAGCGAATTTCAGGAGTGTTGTCAGCAGTGATGACAGCCCTGACTCCAGGAAGACGTTCAGCCCTAGAGGTGTCGATATGTTTGATTCGAGCGTGAGGGTAATCGCTGAACTTGATCTTCCCATACAGCATGCCCGGCCGTTGGAGATCGTGAATGTAAAGGGCTCTTCCCGCCGCCTTATCTGGCCCGTCTGTCCTGCATACTTCCTTTCCAATGTATCGGAAATCTTTCATCTTTTTCCCTTAAGCTGAGCTGCGGCCTGTTTTACTGCCTCCATAATCTGTACATATCCTGTGCAGCGGCAGAGGTTGCCTGAGAGGGCATCTCTGATTTCCCCCTCGGATGGTTCTGGATTGGAATCGAGCAGAGCTTTAGCCGCGAGGATCATTCCAGGGGTACAGAATCCGCACTGGATTGCTCCATTGGCTACAAAGGCTTCCTGGATAACGGATAGTCTATTTTTCGGACCCATTAGTCCCTCGATAGTGGTCACCCGTTTTCCGACGGCCTCAAAAGCAGGATACAGACAGGAATTTATGGGACGTCCATCAACGATAACCGTGCAGGCTCCACACTCTCCCTCTCCGCAACCTTCTTTGGTTCCTGTCATTCGCAGCGGCCCCCGCAGGACGTCCAGAAGAAACTGTTGGCTTTCTGCAGTCACCTCGATTGGCGAACCGTTCAGTGTGAAGGTGATCTTCCTTTTCATGTTCGCTCCCTGTGCTTGAACTCCTTTTCCATCAGTTTCTCGAGCGCTCGCTTCACCAGTAAACCTACCAGATGACGCCTGTATTCTGCTGTGGAGCGGACGTCGGTGATAGGAGATACACTCTTGGCTGCCTGTTGCTGTGCCTTGGTTAAGAGTTGAAGGGTAATGTTGGCTCCTTCCAAGAGCGCTTCTACTTCCAGAAGTCGCATGGGTGTGGGTGCAACAGAACCGGCAGCGATGCATGCCTTAAGACATTTATTTCCCTCAGCCTGAATCTGGACGGCGACGCTTGCCACGGCCAGATCCATTCCTGTCCTTCCTTTCTTCAGGAAGATTGCTCGAGTGTTTGGCTCAGGAGGCTCCAGCAGGATGTCGGTTAAAATTTCCTCTGGTAAAAGACATGTCTCACCGGATCCCAGAAAAAAATTTTCGAGCGGAAGATCCCGGCTTTTTTGAGGGCTCTTAAGCCTGACTTTGCTCCCGAGTACAAGAAGCGGCGGTGCCATATCGGCGGCAGGAGAGCCATTGCAGAGATTTCCTCCGATGGTGGCCATGTTTCGGATTTGGACGCTTCCCATCGAATGGGCGGCCTGGAAAAGAACAGGAAATTTTTCAAAAAGCAAGGTGTTTTTTAGAATATCACTGATAGGGGTCATGGCTCCTATCCGAATGGTGTTGCCATTTTCAATTCCTGAAAGTCCTGAAATAGAGCGAAGAGAAATGATGGCGCGCGGGTGGAGTTCTTTTCTTTTTATGCGGACCATCAAGTCTGTTCCCCCGGATATATAAAAAGAGTCGGAAATTCTTTTTTTCAGCCGGAATGCCTCATGTAAAGTCTTCGGCCGATAATAGCCAAATGGGATCATGCCACCACTCCACGGTCTCTGAGTTCTGCAATCTCGTCTGCATGGAGACCCGCTTCTTTGAGGATGGCATCTGTATGCTCCCCATAGGCGGGTGCGAAGGCCAGTCTTTTCTGGCACTGTTCCAAATGTTCTGTGGGAACAGCAGGAGGCGGCAAACGCACTGATTTCCCCCCGGGGGTCACCGTCCTCAGGGCAGAGGCTTTGAATACGGGAAGGTTGGGGATTTCCTCGATGGGTGTTATGGGAGAATGGGGAATAGCGGCTTCTGATAAGACTTGGGAAATTTTTGCAGAGGTATGTCTGCGCGTGATAGCCTCTATGGCTTGATGAAGCTCTGATTTGTTTTCCCTGCGGCCCTCGTTCGTAGCAAACCGATCGTGGCCCAGGGAGGCGAACAGAGAATTTTTAACGAGCCTGTTCCATTGGGCATCGCTTCCGATTGCTATATAGATGAAGCCGTCTTGAGTGCGGTAGGCATTGACAGGAATAAATTGGCGGTGTTCATTGCCCGAACGTTTCAGCTCAGAAGGAGGAGAGCCCATATCGAGCATAGGCACAAAGGTTTGAAGCCAAGAAAGGGCTGCTTGTGCCATCGAGATATCGATGATTTTTCCCTTGCCGGTTTCATTGCGCTCCAAGAGGGCCAGGATAATCTGAACGAAGGCCTCATCTCCCGCTTTGAGGTCCACTAGAGGAGGTCCGCACTGCAAAGGCGGCCCATCGGGATAGCCTGTGAGGTCCATGTATCCACACAATGCCTGCATTACAGGATCATAACCGGGTACGTCCGGATAAGCCAGACCCATCGCCGAGATGCAGCACCAGATAAGGTCTTTTTTGTTTCGGAACAAAGTTTCGTGATCGATTCCCAATTTTTTATGCCGGGCAGGCATAGTGTTGGTACAGAACACATCCACTTTGAGCTCATCGATGAGACGCTTTAATAACGCCTGACCGTCCCGTCTTTTAAGGTCGATGGAGATAGCCTCCTTTCCGACATTGGGCGCTACAAAATAGCTGTGCCGGTCCTCCCCGGCAACCGGGCGGCCGATATACCGGTTGGGGTCGCCTTTTGATTTTCGACCAGGTACCGGAGTGGGCTCCAGTTTGATCACACGCCAGCCCATGTGAACGAAGCGGAGGGTTGCGTATGTCAAAGTCAGTGCTTGCTCGACACTGATGATGGTTTGAGGTTTCAAGATGCCAAATTTATAACTTATGGAAAAATTGATGTCAAGCTGGCTCTATTCCTTGCAAATTGGAAACTTTTCGTATAATCTTTTTTGCGCAACATGGTTGTTCGAACCGCTAAATCGGCTTATCAGGCTATCGGGAAGGAGGATTGAATGCTGCCAGGCGTCAGAAAGTTTCCCCATATCTTCAGCCCGGTTCAGGTCGGCAAATTGTGGGCAAAAAACCGGATCAAATATGCCTCCACGGAAACCAATTACAACTACAGCGACGGGTTTGTGTCTGACAAGGAACTTGCCTACATCGAAGCGCACGCTCGTGGGGGAGCAGGAATCGTGACTACCCAGGGAGCCTACACGGATCCAAGGGGCGAGGGCCAGGGTTATGTGGGGATGATGGGAATTTGGGACGATAAATTTATTCCCGGATTGAAGAAGATGGCCGATGTGATCCATTCAGGAGATGCCTTAGCCTGTCTTCAATTGATGCATTGTGGCCGGGTGGGAGGGATCAACCTCGATTATACAGTCGGCCCTTCGGCTATACCGCAGAGGCTGCGCCGCTTCCGGCCTCAAAGAAAAATGAGTATCCCTGAAATAGAGGAGTGCATACAGGAGCATGTCGACGGAGCCCGCAGAGCCGTGGAATCCGGATATGACATCATCGAGATATCAGGGATCGTAGGATACCTTATCTCGAACTTCATCTCCAAATACACAAACTGGCGAAGCGATGCATACGGCGGGGACATTCGGGGAAGGTGCACATTTATGAGAAAGATTATAGAGGGAATAAGGCAGGAGATAGGGCCAGATATCCCTATAGGCATACGCCTCTGCGGCTGGGAAATGCTGGATGACCGGGAAGGAAATACCGAAGAGGAGAGTATGGAGTCGATCAAAACAGCCGAAGCAGCCGGATGTGACTATATCAGCGTGACGGTGGGATGGCAGGAATCTTTGGGTTCTGTGATCTCTCGGGATATTCCCATGGGAAAATGGCTGTATGTCGCAGGACGGACAAAAAAGGAGGTCAACATCCCTGTCAGCATGGCCTATAGACTTTTTGTTCCCGATATACCGGAGAAAGCCATTGCCGAAGGGAAACTCGATATCTGGGAGATGTGCCGCCCGATGATCGCAGATCCGGCTCTTCCGAAGAAAATCATGTGGGACAAACAGGAGGATATCATTCCCTGTGTTGCCTGTCAGGTTTGTCTAGCCCGGCTTTTCCGCGATGCTCCGATGAGCTGCACGGTCCGACCTTCTTGCGGCCATGAAGGAGAGAGGGAATGGGGTTACTATGGATTCCCGAAGACAGATGTGAAAAGGAGGATATTGATTGCAGGCGCAGGCATCGCAGGGCTGCAGTGTGCCCGTATTGCTGCTGAGAAGGGACACGATGTGACCATCTATGAAAAGACCGGCCATATCGGAGGTCAATGGTATTATGCTTCGAGAAATCCCTGGGGTGAGGATTCCGGTCGATACTGGGATGATGAAGAATTCATGAGATGGGTGAACCACATGAAGTCCCAGTGCGATAAATTCGGCGTGACATTCGTGCTCAATACCCCGGTGACCAAAGAGCTCCTCGAAAAAGAAACGCCGGACTCTCTGGTCATTGCCACAGGAGCTCTACCCGAAGTTCCAGAGATTCCGGGAGCAGATAAACCACATGTGGTGAGCATGTTCGATGTGTTCACAGGGAAAGCAAAGCTCGGTAAAAATGTGGTTATTCTAGGAGGATCCGGTGCGGCCATTTCGCTTGCTCTCTGTGTGATCGAAGCATTCGAAAAGGATGGAGTGAAGGATTTTCAATTAGCCATGATTGATCCGGCTGCCCGTTTCGGCCTGGATGTGAATCCCTCTTACATCTGGAGGTATCGGCTCAGGCTCAAGAAGGCAGATGTCCAACAGCTGACTTACGGAAAGGTTAAACAGATTACCGATAAAAGTGTTGTGGCAGACTGGACAATCAGGGATAGAAAAACTAAAGAAAAACAGGAATTTAAAAACCAATCCGTTCCCGCCGACACGGTCATACTTGCACGCCTTGTGCCTAATACAGGATTAGGCTACGGTTCTTTCAAAGGCGATACCGCTATGATCGGAGATTGTGTTTGGGTGAGGAGGGGATTCGATGCCATTCAAGATGGGTACAGACTGGGCATGCGATTTTAAGACCCTGAATTATTTAGGTAAATAATTCAAGTTGAGAAAGGAGATTTAGATGATATTGCCAAAAATATCCAGTGCGCGGCCTCACATTCCAGGCACCAAAATGAGTGTGTACCCCCACTCTGGATCCAGTCATGCGGGATTGTATCCCTGGATAGATGCCTTTAGATGTACGGGCTGCGGCGCCTGTGTGCGGGCATGCCCACCGGATATCATCGGACTGCACAAGGGAAAAGCAGCGATCATTCTTGACCTTTGTCAGCAGTGTGGAGAATGTTTCGAGGCGTGTCCGGTCGAGGGCGCGATACTGTTCAAGCTCCCTCCAGGTTCTCCTGAGACAGGGAACACGCCCTATTTTTCCAAGATCTGAAACTGAGGATTTTTGCGGGGTGACGATTATCAACTTTACAAGGGAGAAATGAAATGCCAGAAAAATTGAAAGCGAATTATGTGGATCATATCTGTATTGCGGTCAACGATGTCAAAAAAGCGGAAAAAGACTATGTCGATGCATTCGGATGGGATGTTGCTTACCGGTATGTCGACGAGCCGGAAAAAATCCGGGTGTCCGGCTTTATGGTGGGACCTACTGCCATTGAAATAATGGAAGATCTCGACGGCACAGGTGAGGTGGCAAAATTTATCAAGAGGGCCGGGGAAGGCGTGATGCTCATAAGCTACAACGTGGACAATTGCGAGGACTCACTCGAGATTCTGAAAAAAAATAAGGTGAGATTGATTGACCAAAAGCCCAGATTTTTTGCCGAATACAAAAGGAATTTCGCCTTCATACACCCGGCGGCCACTCACGGGGTTTTGACGGAAATTATCGACGGCAAATATTGACCTGTTTATTTATAAAAAATGCTTTTACTTTTTGTTCTAAAAGCAACATCAGGAAATTATCCTGATATTGCCAAAATTTCTGAAAAGTATTTTTTCAGGAATAATCCTTTTATTTCAACAAGCATTTTTTACCCTTCGGGCGAGCAAATCTTGCCAGGTAGGTTGGGACGGCATCGGCATCGTTGTATCCCGGGGTAGGTTGGGACGGTTCGCGGTAGTCCACTCCCGACCCGACCTACCAAGCTCCAGGGGCCACTTCCTCGCCGGAGCAGCAATCTTTGCTCGTGGATAAACAGATGTTAGGTTATGATATGATGAGTTTAAAAACATCATCGGAGGAAAAAAGAATCAGAATCCTGATAGGAAAACCTGGCCTCGATGGACATGACGTGGGAGCGAAAGTGGTCGCTCTCGCCTTGAAAGATGCAGGAATGGAAGTCATCTATACCGGTCTCCACCGGTCCATAGAGGAAATCATAAAAACAGCACTGGAGGAGGACGTCGATGTGATCGGCATGTCTATCTATTCCGGGGCCCATCTTTCCTTGAGTAAAAAATTGATGGATGGATTGGAAAAGAAGGGAATCAAAGATAAGCTGGTACTGATCGGCGGGAATATTCCAAAAAAAGACATCCCAACGCTCGAGCAATATGGAATCGACGGCGTCTTCTCTGTAGGCTCAAAACTGGATGCGATCGTACGATTCGTAAAGACAAAGATCAGAGAATGAAATGAAAAAAAAGGACACAGAAGAACTTGAGGAGGTCATTCTGGAGTCTGGAATAAAAGTCAAGCCGGTCCACGGGCCTGAGGATATTCAAGACCTGAATTTTGATGAAAAGATAGGTCAACCAGGTGCCTACCCCTTCACAAGAGGCATCCATCCCGAGATGTACAGAAAACGTCCTTGGACTATGCGGCAGTATTCTGGATTTGGCACCCCAAAGGAAACAAATGAGAGATTCAAATGGCTCTTGGAGCAGGGCCAAACTGCGCTCAATGTGGCGTTCGATTTGCCAACCCAGCTTGGATTGGATTCAGACCATCCGTTCGCCGAAGAAGAAGTCGGCCGAGTAGGGATGGCCATAGATACGCTCGAAGATTTAGAAGAAGCTTTCGAAGACATCCCCATCGAAAGGATCAGCACTTCGTTAACCATCAATCCTGTAGCATCTGTTCTCTTGGCCATGTATCTTGCGGTGGCTGAGAAGCAGGGCATATCCTGGGACCAGGTGAGAGGCACGACTCAAAATGATATCCTGAAAGAGTTCATAGGAAGAGGAACCTGGATTTTTCCGGTGGAGCCTTCGATCCGCCTGATCGGCGATATGGTCGAATTCTGTTCCCAAAACGTTCCCAAATTCAATCCCTTCAGCGTTTGTGGCTATCATATCAGAGAATCCGGGGCTACTCCGGTCCAGGAGATGGCCTATGCCTTCCAGATCGCTATTACATACATCCAGGAGGTCATCAAACGGGGTTTGCACATCGATGATTTTGCCGGAAGAATTGCCTTCAACTTCGATATTCACGGGAATCTATGGGAACAGGTGGCGAAGTTCAGGGCAGGAAGAAGACTCTGGGCGGGGATCATAAAGGAACGGTTTGGCGCCCAGAATCCCCGTTCCATGACGTTGAGAATGATCGCAGGAGGCGGTGGCGGTGGTCTCACCGTACAGCAGCCCGAAAACAATATCGTGAGAGGAGCTTATTATGCCTTGATCTCTGCGTTATCCGGAACCCAGACCATGGCACTCTGTTCCTATGACGAGGCCTATACCATACCTTCAAAAAAGGCTGCTCTGATCAGTTTGAGAACCATGCAGATTCTGGCAGATGAAATGGGGCTCAGAGACACCGTCGATCCCCTGGGAGGATCTTACTATATTGAATGGTTAACCAACGAGATGGAAAAAAAGATTGTGGAATGCATGGAAAGGGTGGAATCTCTGGGCGGGATGATCGTGGCTGTCCAGGAAGGGCGTATTCAGAGGGAAGTGAGTCATCAGGCTTACATAAGGGAAAAAAAGATTCAGTCGGGAGAAATTCCGAAGATCGGAGTGAATAAGTATGTCATGGAAGAAGAAGCAGCGGATGTTGAACTGCATCCTTTCAATCCCCAGGTTGCTCAGGAACAGAAAAGGAAATTGGAGAAAATAAAGGCACGAAGAGACGGAACGGAAGTAGAGAACGCATTGGCAGAATTGGAAAAAGCCGCTCGAGAAGAAAGCAATGTGATGCATCCTCTTTTAAAAGCCGTGAAGAGCTATGCGACCCTGGGAGAAATAACCGGAGTTTTTAGACGAATTTTTGGAGAATTCCAAGAACCCAAAGGCCTATGACTGAATACAAAATCGGAATAGACGTCGGGGGTACGTTCACAGATTTTTTGCTGACCTCGAACGAAGGGGATTCAGAAATATACAAAGTTTTGTCCACACCAGACGATCCCTCGATTGGATTGCTGAATGGTCTCTCTCGAATGGCGGAGGACCATCAGTCCACCTTGAGGGATTTTCTCAAAAAGGTCAAAACAATCGTACATGGAACGACTGTGACGACCAACGCTGTCTTGACCAGAAAAGGAGCCAAGACAGGGCTTCTTACTACCAAAGGCTTGAGAGATGCCCTCGAGATGCGAAGAGGGATCAGGGAAGAGCAGTATAACAACCGCTACACCAACGTCGATCCTCTGGTGCCGAGATGCTTGAGATTCCCCATCCAAGAGAGGGTCGATTACAAAGGCGATTCTATCACTGCGCTCAAAGAATCAGATGTATTTGACGCAGTAGAGCTCTTTAAAAAAGAGGGGATCGAAGCTATCGCTATCTGCTTCATGAATTCGTTCGCCAACGATATTCACGAGCGCAGTGCTGCAGAAATAATCAAGGAGGAATTGGGAATTGGGCGTAATGATTCAAGTCCCTATTTCACGGCCTCTGCCGAATTTCTGCCGAGCATCAGGTTCTACGATCGTGTTTCAACCACGGTGCTCAATTCATATGTGGGGCCCATCTTACGGCGTTATCTGACGAGCCTGGTCAAAAAATTGAAGGACATCGGATTTGAGGGGGTGCTGCTCATCATGCAGTCCAATGGAGGTGTCGTTTCTCCTCAGATCGCTATCGATAGGGCAGCGGTGACGCTCTTATCAGGTCCGGCCGCAGGTCCGGTTGCTGGGATTGAGTATACCTCTGTGCACGGCTACGACGACTGCATCACCATAGATATGGGGGGGACGAGCTTTGACGCGGCCCTCATAAAAGCAAGAACTCCTTTGATAACCACTGAAGGAGAACTCGATCGATTGAAAATCGCTCTCCCCATGCTGGGAATTGTAACCATCGGTGCGGGAGGAGGAAGTATCGGCTGGGTGGATGAAGGAGGCCTCTTGCGGATGGGGCCTCAGAGTGCCGGATCGAATCCAGGACCTGCCTGTTATGACTTGGGGGGAGAGCTGCCGACCTGTACGGATGCTGACTTGGTACTGGGCTATTTGGATAAAGATTTTTTTGCTGGAGGAAAAATTCCTCTGAGCTCTGAAAAGGCAGAAAAGGCCATTCGAGAAAAAATCGCTGCACCCCTGAACTTGGATGTGACAGAAGCTGCGGCTGGAATGTATCGTGTGATAAATGTCAATATGGCGACAGGAGTGCGTGAAGTCAGTGTAAAACGGGGGCACGATCCGAGAGAATTCCCTCTGGTCGTTGCAGGAGGAGCAGGGCCAGTTCATGCCTGCATGATCGGGCTGGAGCTCGAGATCCCTGTTATGATCATCCCTAAGGAGTCATCGATATTTTGTGCAGCCGGAATGTTGATGTCCGATTTGAAGCATGATTTTGTCAGGACTTATTCTACAGTTCTGTCGGAAATGGATGTGAAAAAATTTCAGACCTATTTTTTGGAAATGGAGGAAGAGGCAGTAAAGCTTCTTGAATCAGAGCAGATCCAGAGGGATGCTGTCCAGCACGTCTATTCTCTGGATATGAGATATATTAAGCAGTACCATGAGGTGAATGTGAAAATCACGAAACGAGACATCGAAAATGGGGATATCAGTCGCATGGAAGGCTTGTTTCACCCAGAACACAATCGACTGTATGGATATTCCCTGGAAGAACAGGGAACCCCGATCGAGCTCATCAACCTCAGGCTGTTGAGCAAAGGAAAAACTGTTAAGCCCGGTTTTAGACAGGAAGAATATGATGGGGAAGACCCTAGCAGGGCCCTTAAAAAGAGACGCAGCGTTTATCTTCCGCTTGAGAAAGCCTTCCGTGAAGTATCCGTTTATGACGGACATAAATTGAGATGCGGAAATAGGGTAGAGGGACCGGCCTTGATAGAACAAGTGAACACAACGACTTTCGTATCTCCCGAATACAGCGTTCTCTGCGACAGGTATGGAAGTTACACCATGTACTTGAAAGAGAGAGAAAAGGAAATCGAAGAAAAAATTGGCGGCTTTAAGAATGGCTGAAATAGATAAAATATTGGCATCGGTCTTCCAGAGAAGGTTCAAATCCATCACAGAAGAAATGAGTATCGTCATGACCAAAACAACCCGGTCGCCCATCCTCTGCGAAGCCAAGGACTTTGTCACCGGCCTTTATGATGGGCAAGGGAAAATGCTCGAGCAAACGGAAAATCTTCCTATTCTTTCTTTTTCCCTGGGACCTGTATGTGAGTATATCGTCGATTTTTTCGGGGAGGAAATCTATCCCGGAGACGTCATCTTTCATAATGATGTTTTTTCGATGGGCAACCAGAATAACGATGTGGCTGTGTATAAACCCATATTCTTCGAAAACAAGCTGATAGCCTGGGCAGCCGCAAAGGGACATCAAGCAGATATCGGAGGTGCCGTTCCGGGCGGGTATAATCCCAAGGCTACCGAGGTTTGGCAGGAAACACTCCGCATCCCCCCTGTTAAGGTTTATGAGCGCGGCAAATTGCGAAAGGATGTCTGGGACCTCATTTTCGCCAATATACGGTTCGATATGGTGGCTGCTGATATGAGAGCTCAAATTGGGTCATGTGTGGTGGGAGAGAGAGGAGTTTTGAAGCTAGTCGAGAAATACGGATTAGATGTCTTTGAATCCCATAAAGAATATCTGTTTGATTCTACCGAGAGAATGATGCGCTCGGAGATAGCGACCATACCCAACGGAGTCTATCACGGAGAAGCGACCGTCTATTTCGACGGTCGAACGCCCGGCTCAAGATATAAGATAAGAGTCAAAATTACCGTAAGGGATGAAGAAATCATCTTCGATTACTCCGATACAGATGCACAAACCGATGGATTTGTCAACGGCACTTTTACATCTTCGGCCAGCGCCACACTCTTGACCTTTCTCCAGATGGTCAATCCGGATATGCCGCACAATGACGGGATGGTGAGGCCGGTGAATATTATCATTCCAGAAGGGACCATCCTCAATGCCCGGTATCCGGCCGCAACGACTTTCGGAAACCACCTCTGTCCTCCAAATGCAGATGCCATTATTCGCGCTTTATCGAAAGCCATACCGAAAAGAATCACCGCTGGATGGAACCAGCTATTGTGCTACCTTACCAGCGGTTATGATCCTCGCAAGAAAGACAATTATGTCGACATCGGATTTCTGGGATTGAAGGGTGGTTCAGGCGCCACCTTTGGTGTAGATGGCTACGACCATATCGGAATGATCGATGCCTCTGGAGGGGTGCTCGATCAAGATTATGAGATGTTCGAGCAGCAGACCCCGCATCTTTTGCTCAAGCACGAATACTGGTGTGATTCAGCCGGGGCCGGCCAATGGCGGGGTGGACTTGGGGTCGAGACAGAGTTCATAATCGGAGGCAGTAATACCAAAGTGGTAACTTTTGGAGACGGAGATGTAGAGCCTGCTTTTGGACTGTTTGAGGGAAAGAACGGGACTTTGAATGCGATTGAACTGCGCTATCCCGATGGAAAAGTCTATAAAACCACAAGCAAGGATTTGGTTGAAAACGTTCCCTCAGGAACCACCCTTTGCCAGCAGGCTGGGGGGGGAGGAGGATACGGAGATCCCTATAGCCGGTCTCCAGAACTGGTTGTGCAAGAAGTAAAAAACGGAATCATCAGCATCGAACGAGCAAAACAAGATTACGGAGTGATCATCGATTCGGGTACGCTGGAGTTGAATTTGGCGGAGACGGAAAGAATAAGAAAAAAATAAACACCCCGTCTTGAATTATTCAGGCTATTTTATCCTATGAAACCACATCAGCGGAAGCCAGAGCTGATGCCCATAAGGAATCTTTTTATGATTCACCAGAACTTCGGTGCCCTCCCACTCATGGACAAGGTTGAACAGCTTGAAAAGCTCTTCGACCTCTGCGGGTGTATAGGTAGCTGAATGACGGATCCACTCACCGCCCCCTTCTTCTTTGTAGGTGGGATTTCTTTTTGCCAGATCCACGGCCCTGGCATAGTTGGGGGAGATTTTGTAACCGAATTCAATGGTTATCTTGAACGTCTTCGCCTTGGTGCTGGGTTGGAGAATACTGTCAAGTTTTGCTTCGGACGCTTTATCCGTACCTGGATTCTTTTTCTCCGCCATTCTCTTTATCACCAGTCCTTCCGATTCTATATATGATATAGGCTGGAATTTGTCAACTTGAACCAGGCTAAATGATGAGCATGCAGTCGCCGTAGCTGTAGAACCTGTATCGATGGCGGATGGCTTCCTGATAGGCTTTTTTGATCAGGGCGAGACCCGTAAAAGCCGATACCAACATGAGTAGCGTGGAGCGTGGAAGATGAAAATTTGTCAGCAACCTATCCACAACCTTGAACTTATACCCAGGATAAATGAACAGGTTCGTTGAAAATTGTCCGGATCGTGTGATCCCGCCCTCGGCAGCACTTTCCAAAGCCCTTACCGATGTCGTTCCCACGGCAAGGACTGGTTTGTTTTTTTGTTTTCCTTGAGTAATCAGCTGTGCAGTTTTGGGAGGCACCGTGTATGTTTCCTCGAGCATACAGTGATCTTCGATTTTATCCGCTCTGACTGGATGGAAAGTGGCCAATCCCACATCCAGGAAGAGCTCACACACCGTAACTCCCTTTCTTTTGATCTTTTCAAGAATCCGAGGAGTGAAGTGCAGACCTGCTGTGGGGGCTGCAATCGATCCATCTTTTTTGGCAAAAACGGTCTGGTACCTTTCCAGATCCAGATGTCTGAATGCAGAGTCCATTTTTTTTCGCCGAATATAAGGGGGAAGGGGCGCGTATCCCTCTCTCTTTAACAGCACAACGATATCCCTGGAATGAAATTGAAGCCATCGCCTTCCTTCAGGCCCCATCTTTATGACCTGTCCTTCGTATCCCTTTGAAAAACGGAACCTATCCCCCAGCCTTGCTCTTTTGGCAGGGCGGCAGATCACTTCCCAAATCCCCGTTTCCTTTTCCTGGAGAAAGAGGAATTCGATCAATCGTCCATCATCCTTGAGACCCCAAATTTTTGCAGGTATGACTTTAGACGAGTTGAGAACCACAATGTCTTCTTTTTCGAGGAATTGGGGGAGCTCAAAAAAATGCGCATGGACGATTTCTCCCGTCTGCCTTTTCAACACCAGCATTCGTGATCGATCTCTTTGGGCATGAGGTGTCTGGGCTATGAGCTCGGAGGGGAGGGGGTAATCAAAATCAGATACAAACATACTGGTTTGGATACATATAGCTGAAGCTTATTTCTTAAAAAGCTTCCCCTGAGCCGGAGAATTAGAGGGAAGTCCAAGATGCTTGTGTGCTTTTTGTGTGACACGGCGCCCCCGAACGGTCCGCTCCAAAAAGCCAATCCTCATCAGAAAAGGTTCGTAGATGGACTCGATCGTATCCTTCTCTTCGTCTATGGCCGCAGCGATGGTGTTGATTCCAACAGGACCTCCCCCAAAGTTTTCGACAATTGTCAGTAGGATTTTGCGGTCGACGTCATCCAGACCAAGAGAGTCCACTTCCATCATATCCAGAGCTTTGGTGGCTTCCTTGGAGGTGATTTTACCATCAGAAATGACATCTGCATAATCCCTGACACGCCGCAGGAGCCGGTTAGCGACCCGGGGAGTTCCTCTGGCCCGGCTGGAAATGTGCCTCGCTCCTTTTTCATCGATGCTTACGTTGAGGATGGAAGCGGATCTCTTTATGATTTGTTCCAGATCCTTATCATCGTAGTAATCCAGCCGGTGAATGATGCCAAAACGTCCTCTCAGCGGTGCCGTGATGCGTCCTGCCCGGGTTGTGGCGCCGATAAGGGTGAATTTTTTGAGCTGGAGCTTATGACTTCTTGCCCCAGGCCCTTGTCCGATAACAATATCCAAGCGAAAGTCCTCCATGGCCGAGTACAAAATTTCCTCGACAGCCGGATGCAGACGATGGATCTCGTCAATGAACAGGATTTCTTTATGCTGCATGTTCGAGAGGATGGCAGATAAGTCTCCGGTTCTTTCGATTACGGGACCGGATGTAGGTTTGATGCCCACTCCCAGTTCTTTTGCCATTAGATAAGCAAGGCTCGTTTTCCCCAAACCCGGAGGGCCATAGAGGAGAACATGGTCGAGGGCATCGTCACGTTTGCGAGCTGCTTCTATAAAAATCTTTAAGTTTGTCTTTATCGTTTCCTGGCCGATAAATTCATCGAAGTTTCGTGGGCGGAGATTGTCTTCAAACTCAATGTCCTCCTTCGTTCGAACTGGATTCAGAACGTCAGTCATTCATATGCCTTTTGTCACTAATAGTAAAGATTAGCGAATGATTAGTAAAGTGTGAATGTTCCGCTGAGGTCAAATTTTTGCCAATCTCTTCAGGCTTTCCCGGAGAAGTTTTTCGAATCCTACTTCCAAAGAAAAGATCCGCATACATTCGTCGACGATTTTTTCCACTTCTCTTCTCTTGAATCCCAGATTCATGAGGGCTGATACCAGGTCTTCTTTTTCTTTGGAGCTGGAGGTTTCAAGGACTTTCTCTTTCAGGTCCAGCTTCTCCTGGAGTTCCAAAGCGATACGCATGGCCGTTTTTTTCCCGATTCCAGGGATGAGAGAGATCCGGGCGATGTCGCTTCTTCTGATAGCGTCCTCCAGATCTGAAGCCTCGATCCCTGAAAGAATATTCAGGGCAATCTTAGGGCCTATGCCCGAGATATTGATGAGTTTCAGGAAAAGCTCTCTTTCCTCTTCGGAGTGAAAGCCATACAAAGCGAGTGTGTTATCCGTCATATGTGTGTAAATATGAAGGGCGACGGTCTCGTTGAAATCTCCCAGCTTCAGGTAGGTCGACAGGGGAATCCAGGCACTATACCCGACTCCGCCGATTTCGAGGATGACCTGGTTGGGGGATTTTTGGATCACTTTCCCCTTCAAGTAAGCAATCATCGCACTCTCTATCTTCCAGGGCCTTTAATTTTTTGTTCAAATATTCTCGAGTTGAGATGGCAGTAGGCTGTAGCCAGTGCATCGGAGGCATCGGTGTCCAAATCGGATTCTTTGATATCGAGAAGGGTCCTTATCATTGTCTTTACCTGGTTCTTATCGGCTCGTCCATATCCCGTTACAGATTTTTTTATTTCCAGTGGAGAATATTCAAAAAGATCGCAGTCGTGGGAAGCTACTGCAACCAGGGCGGCTCCCCGAACTTGCCCCAAGGTGATAGCCGTTTTTATGTTTTGGGCGTAAAAGGGATTCTCTATGGCTACTTCCGTCGGTCTGTAAGCTTGAATGATTTTTTCCAGTTGACTTCTTATCAAGTTTATCTTGTGATGGAAGATAAGACGACGGGATGGTTTTATGACACCGTATTCCACAACCGAATAGCTGGTGTCGGAGTATTCGATGATGCCAAATCCTGTAGATTGCACGCTGGGATCGATACCGAGAACCCTCATGATTCGAGAAAAAATAAATGCCGATTTACTGAGGATAAACCCATAGCCGTTATCTCAGCTTGAATACTTTGCGATTTCTTCTTCATCAATATCAAAATTGGCCCACACATTCTGGACATCGTCATGGTCCTCGAGTTCCTCCATCAGCCGGAGGAGCTGCTGTGCCTGTTTTCCTTCCAGCTTCACATAATTTTGTGGGATTTGTCCCAGATTGGCGGCTTCGATTTCGATATCACTGTTTTTCAAAGCATCGACCACGGCTTCGTATGTATCAGGGGGTGTGAAGACCTCGTAGTTGCTACCGTCCTCTCTGAGATCTTCGGCTCCGGCCTCCAAGATGACATTGAGGAGATGATCTTCGGAAGCCTTGGATTTCTCCACTACTATGTATCCTTTTCGTTTGAACATCCAGGCCACACAACCGGATTCTCCTATATTCCCCCCATTTCTACTGAATATGTGCCGAAGTTCGGAAACGGTCCGGTTCTTATTGTCCGAAAGGACTTCGATGAGGATGGCTACTCCGCCTGGACCGTATCCTTCATAGGTGTATTCTTCGTAAGTCGTTCCTTCGAGCTGACCTGTACCTTTCATGATAGCTCTCTTGATGTTATCGGAAGGCATGTTCACAGCTTTTGCATCGGCAACCGCCTTTCTCAGTCTCGGGTTTGTCTCAGGATCTCCACCTCCCATACGGGCGGCCACGGCGAGTTCACGAATGATTTTGGTAAAGATTTTCCCCCTTTTGGCATCCTGGGCAGCTTTTTTATGCTTGATGGAATGCCATTTTGAATGCCCTGACATTTTGACTCCTCGTTTTCTGAATCAACTGAATTCTAACACAATCAATGAAATAATTAAAGTAGGGTGGACTGCATTAAAAATGCCTCCAGACAAGCGGGATATTGCAAAAAGAAGATGTGAGCCAAATATTTCGATCCATGCGCTTGACATACTATGAGGGGGTATAGTACAATAAAGTCGCGATAATTATCGAGGCTTTTCCGTTCATGAATGAAAATAAGACAAGGAGATGAGACTCTGATGCAAGGAGGTTTTGGAATGTTCGGAGGACTTATGTGGATTTTTTGGCTCGTTATTATCTTGGGCTCGGTCCTTCTGTTTAAATCGATTTTACCGCAGGACCGTTCCGATGCGCAAAAACCTGGAAAAGGCGCGATCGAGATTTTAAGAATGAGATATGCCCTAGGGAAGATCGATAAGAGGGAATATGAACGAATGAAAAAGGATATCTTATCATGAAAGAAGTTAAGTGCTGATCTGTACAGAAACTTTGGTGCAAACTAAGGAAAGGGCACATGATAAAAAATATAAGGAAATCTATAGATAGAGCAAAAATTTATTGAGAGGAGTTTGGTCATGAAATTAGTGAAAGCCTATATAAGAACATTCACGGCCGATAATGTTATCGATGCATTAAAAAGACTGAAGGCTCCCAGGCTGACCGCAATCGATGTGAAAGCTTTGGGCGATGAAATCGACCCGGATGATTTAAGAATTTCCACAGAATTGAGTTCAACCTATACCACGATGGTGAAGATAGAGTTGATTTGCACCGATGCCTGCGTGGAAAGAGTGAAAGAAACTATATTGGAACATGCCAGAACCGGTCATAAAGGAGATGGCCTGATTGCGGTTTCGCCTGTGGAAGAAGCCATAAGCATCAGAACCGGAAAAGATGGAGTGCTGCCCTTTGGCGACTGATCTTCTATTATAGATAACATTGAAGGAAAGAATCAATGAATGATCTGACAATGGATTCTTTAAGGAGGTGATGGATAATGAGTGAACCTCTCATCAAAAGGAGGAAATTGAAAATGTATGGCCTTGATAAGGGGGGAGATCTTTCAGCAGTCAGAGAAGGACTGACAAATAAGGAGGGGATTCTTTCCGTAGATGTGGACAGGAGAAAGAATGTTTTCAGGATTGAATACGACTTGAAAAAAATAAGTTTCGAGTCCATCGAGAGACTGCTCAATGATCTTGGCCTTGATCTGTCCCAAAAATTTTCAGAAAGATTCAAGCGGGGCATGGCGAAGTTTACGGAACAAAATGAAATGGATCATTTAAACGCTCCCGTCTCTTCCTGCTGTGAGGATCCGAAGAATGATTCGAATGGGTGCGTAAACTGCAGTATGCAGAAGTAAATTTTTTTGTATGGTGTGCGAGTTTGATTCATAAGACGGCAGAGAGTGTTCAAGATGGAGGATGAACTCGTAATCGGAGAATGAAAATGTCGAGTCTCGGAAGAAGAAAATTCCTGAACTATTTTTTAGGAGGAAGTTTTATCGGGACTTTTCTTTCCCTTTTGTATCCTGTTATTCGATTCTTGATTCCTCCAAAGCAATCTGACTCTGTGGTCAACCAAGTTCAGCCGGCTAAGGTAGGTGAACTGGCTCCAAATTTTTTTAAGATTTTCAAGTTTGGAAATTCTCCAGGTATTCTTATCAATACGTTTTCAGGGGAACTTAAAGCTTTCACTGCCGTCTGCACTCATCTTGCCTGTTCAGTGCGGTACGATAGCGATACTCAAACCATTCATTGTCCCTGCCATAACGGTCGCTTTGATCTGGCCAGAAATGTTTTGTCCGGTCCGCCCCCAGCCCCGTTGGAAGAATATGCAGTGAAAGTTGTCGGTGAGGATATCCTTGTTTCAAAAAAAGGCTGATTCGATAAAAAAACTGAAGGGAGGTGATTTAGATGGCAGAAAGAGTGAAAGATTTGGTGTGTGGAATGGAATTTGACAAAGAAACGGCGAGCGGTACATTTGAATATAAAGGAAAAACCTATTATTTTTGCAGTCAGGGATGCAGAGAGAAGTTCGCTGAGGATCCCGAGAAATATATAGCTCATAAAACAGAAGAAAAAGAATAAGTCTCAGGAGTCAACTGGATCTGGTTGAGAGACATCCGTGGGAGTCTGTTTCCAGATATCTCTCCGATTTTTCGCTGAAGGAAATCTATTTTGGTTTTGTTTATCTTGCTCTTGGGGAGAAAGACGATGGTAGAGATGAAGGGAAGGGGATCTATGGAAGGAAAAATAAGGAGGTCTAAATGGGAAGCGAGACGCTTTCAGCATATGCTTACGGCCTATGGCCGGTTGTTATATTCAATGTCATTCTTTTTCTCCTCTTTGCCTTTGGTTTTTTCAGGCCAAAGAAAAAATTCGAATGGCGGTCCATGGGTGCGTTATTGGGTTTTTTGGTGGCACTTTTCACGGAAATGTATGGCTTTCCCTTGACGATTTTCTTGCTGACATCCTGGATGGGAAAGAGCTATCCTGTACTGGACCCGTTTTCTCATCCCAGCGGCCATCTCGTTCTGGTCTTTTTGGGATTGGCTCACAGTTCTATGGCTATGGTAATCCTGCATATCATCACCAATGGCCTCATATTCATCGGCCTTTATCTGATGTATGGGGGGTGGATGAAGATTTATAAAGGAAAAGAAGATAGACTGGTAACGGACGGCGTTTACAGGAAGATCAGACATCCACAGTATGTCGGACTGTTTTTTGTTACCCTGGGCTTTTTGATCCAGTGGCCTTCTTTGACCTCGATTATCATGGGGGCCGTACTGCTCTTCGCTTATCATAGGCTTGCCAAGAGGGAAGAAAAGGAACTGATGGCCAAATTCGGACAGGAGTTTCTGAGGTATAAAAAAGAAGTTCCGGCCTATTTCCCGATAAAACTCATCACATAGATTTTTTAAAGGTGGATGATGAGCAAGTCTAAAGTGAAAACATCCGTAGAAGGCCTGATAATATCGCATGGCATAGAGAAAGGAGAGGCCTGCTTTGTTGTCTTTCCTTCTTCTTCCTCAGCCTCAGCCGAGACTTTATCCGCCAGGAAGCCCGGGAAGGAAGTAGATAGGTTTGAAAAGGGGACGCAGGTATTGGTCAAAGAATTGGGAAAGACAATCGAGAGGTTGAAAAAAGATTCGTATCTCAAAGACGCGGAGATCATTCAAACTCATATAATTCTTCTCGAGGACAAAGGATTCCATAGAAGAGTGAAGGAAAAGATAAAGACTCGCCGGCTGACGGCAGAATCCGCGATAGAAAAAACCATGCAGGAAATACTGGAAGCGCTCGAGAGCTCGGGCAGCCCGCTGTTTTCAGAGCGGGCCTCTGATTTCAGGGATATCGTTATGAGGTTGAAAAGCAAGTTGGCCAGGAAAGAAGCTTCCCCTCTGAAGAAATATTTAAAAAAGTTTCAAAATCCTGTGGTGATCACCAAAGAGCTTTTACCTTCATTAGTCCTGGAAGCAAGAAAAGAAGGAGTAAAGGCGATTTTAATAGAGAATGGAACCTCGCTTTCCCATGCCGCCATCCTGGCCAAGTCGTTTGCCATTCCGGTGCTAAAGATCGAAAACCTTTATGAGCTGGGACTCAAAGATAAAGACGAGGTTCTGGTGGACGCCGCAAAAGGCCGATTGGTGATCCAACCCGGGAAGGAAGAAATAGATCGGATGAGAACTTTGAAAGAGAGCAGGGATGCGCTCGAACCGTCTTCGCTTCCTATGAAAATTTGGATAAACATCGTCGATCCCACTCAAATGAGCAGCGAGGACCTAGAAAGTGTAGAAGGGATAGGGTTGTACAGAACAGAGAGCCTTTTTATGGAGAAAAAGATAGATTTTCCTGACGAGGATGAGCAGTATCGTGTTTATTCTATCCTTTTTGAGAAAGCGGGGGACAGGCCGGTGACAATCCGGACCCTGGACATCGGTGGGGATAAGACCGTGCCTTATTTCTCTTTCGGTCCGCAGGAGAATCCTTATTTGGGCTTCAGAGCCCATCGAATCTACAGATTTCATCAGGAAATCTTCATCACCCAGATGAGGGCCATATTGAGGGCGGCCGCATATTCGTCTAACCTGCGGGTGATGTACCCGATGATCGAAAACGTCGACGAACTGCTGTTCGTCCAGAATCTTTTAAAGGAGGCCGTGCGTTCTTTAAGAAAGGAGGGAATAAGACACAACCGTGAATTCAGGCAGGGTGTTCTGGTGGAAGTTCCTTCGGCTGTCTGGGATTTCAGGAGGTTGCTGGGTTTGGTCGATTTTGCCGGCTTGGGAACGAACGATTTGCTTCAGTATTTTTTTGCCGTCGACCGGAACAATGCCAACGTCGCCGGTGCTTATGGACCTGAAAGCCCCACTTCATTGAGGATGCTCAAGGGATTGGTGGAAACCGCTAAGGAGTTAGACAAACCCTTGAATATTTGCGGGGAAATCGCCTCCGATGTCCACTTTTTGCCTCTCCTAGTCGGGCTTGGATTCGAACATATAAGTATCGATTTTCATGCCATGCCGTCCGTCAAAGAGACTCTAGCTGGCCTGGATATTTCTTCCTGTAAGCAGGTACTTCAGGCTTGTCTCGAAGTTGAAAAGGCTGGTGACGTTAGGACTATTCTTAAGAAGTTCAACCCATTGAATAATAAGATGAGGGTGGAGGTACCTTCGGAGAGACAGGGTGAATTAATTGATCCGGTATGCAAGATGGTCGTCCATACAGAAGGTAATGAATTGATCGCTCAATACGAAGGCAATAGGTATTACTTCTGTTCAAAGCGGTGCAGAGACAAATTTTTATCAGAGAAAGGAGGCTGAGATGAAGGGGCGTGGCCTCTGGATGGTGATTGGCTGTACAAAGACGGTTTCCGATATAGGGGAAAGTCTAGAGCCTTTAAAATGCGTCCTGCTGGACAGCACAGCACATATTCCTGGGAGGCAAGGATCAAGGCATCTTTGTTGGTAGAATTATCATGATTTGTCCACCCCTTTTTAAAACGAGGGGAGAAATTAGAAATGTTTCCCTATGCCGGCAGAGATGGTTGCTTTTATAAAAAAGATACAGATATGGCAGGCCCCGGCAAGATCTCTTGTTCGGCTGAACGTTCCGAACCGCTTTCTTTTGACATTTCTGCCCTAAAGCCGGACTCGGATACCGCCGCCCCAGCCATACTCTGAATGCCAGTGGCCGACCAGGGAAATCAGCTTGGTCAGGGTGTAGGAAAACTCGACGAGACTTTCCCATTTCTCGTGCGTGTCGTATTGGACTTCTCCGAACAGCATGATGCGGGGCGTCAGTTCCAGGTGCTTGTCCAAATTGAATCGGGCACCGAGGTCAGTGTCTATCCATATGCGCGACTCGATATTGAGAGGCAGCAGATAACGGAGCCCCAGAATCCCGCGTGCGGTCTCTAAGTCATCATCGGCTCCTTCTAGGTCTGCCCCCGCTAAAATGGTGAAAAAGCGGTTAAAATAACGGTCCCAGGTGAAGATCGTTTCCCACTCGATCCGGTGCGTCTTCTGCCATCCCACTTCCCATTTTACAGAGAAGATGTTGTGGGTATCGGCAACAACAAGAGAGCCAAGACTCATGTTGCTGGATATCTCCGGCTGGCCCCAGGCGTACCAATTCTCCCTAAAAAGCTTTGGCCGTATTTCGGTGAGCTCGGGCGGGAGTGGGAAATTCTCGTAATGAACGACCCGGGCCATCCCGCTTTTCATGTGGTAGAGCAGGTGACAGTGAAAGAACCAGTCGCCGGTCTCGTTCGCCAGAAATTCGATCACAGTTGTAGACATTGGAGCGACATTCACGGTGTGTTTGAGAGGAGAGTAAGCCCCTTGCCCGTTGATAACTCGAAAGAAGTGACCATGCAGGTGCATGGGATGATGCATCATAGTTCGGTTGATCATGATAAAGCGTACGACCTCGTCCTGAAGGATACGGATATAGTCGCTTTCCGATAGCGGCTTGTTGTTCAGGAACCACACGTACCGCTCCATGTCGCCGTCCAGGGTCAGGCGGATGGTCCGCACCGGTTTGTCTGCGGGAAATGAGGTGGGCTTCAAAGCGCGGAGTCGTTCATAAGGCGGCCAAGGACGTTCAGGGTCCATGCCGTCAACGGCCAGATGTTCGGATGCTGAGATATCTGCTGCCAGAAGTCCAAACCTGTTGCTGTATTTCTTTCCGCTGCGGTCGATATCCTGCTCTGCGTTTTGATCCGAGTGATTACCTGGTTCCTGCTTTTCCTGGCTCGGTTTTCCGCCGGCATTTCCCGGCATATGGTCCATTCCCATGTTGTTCATATCCTTTGAGCCCATCGAATCCATGCCCATCATCCCCGGCTGGTCGAATTTGCCGGCTTCAACCGCACTGTCAGGCATACCCATAGCACCCGCAGGAGTCAGGGCAAAAATGCGGTTCAAATGAAGACCGCCCATAGCGTGATAAAGGTTTGGCTTGGGCACATCCGGGGCAGGATATCGCATGCCGTTTCCTATCCAGACAGAGGCATAAGCTGAACCGTCGTGAGCTGTGGCTCTAAATTCATAAGAGCCTGCCGAGGGGATTTCGATGAGCACATCATATGTTTCAGCCACTCCGATAAGGAAGCGCTTTATTTGAATCGGCTCCACATCGATGCCGTCTGCTGCGATGATCGTCATCGGTCCTCCGCTGAATTCCAAGTGGAAGAATGTAGTCGAGCAACCGTCGACAATGCGCAATCTCACTGTTTGCCCCGATTCAGCGCCAAGTTCGGATTCCGGCCTGCCGTTAGCGAGGAAACGGTCATAAGCCACATCGGCAATGTCCATGGCCGGCATACGCTGGAGCTCCCGCTTAAAATAGTCTCCCAGCTCCCCGATTCGAGCGGCACCGAGAATGCTCTGACCGCTTCCTTTCTGAAGCGCATACCATTCGCTGCCCCGACGCAGAGTGCGTAGGACGCTGTGGGGATCCTCGTCAGTCCAGTCGGACAGCATGATCACATAGTCACGGTCCGTCTCAAGACGCTTCTTGCGCGGCGCGATAACAATGGCCCCGTAGACTCCGCTCTGTTCCTGCAGACTGGTGTGGGAATGATACCAGTAGGTTCCGGCCTGCCGGACAGGAAACCGGTATGTAAAAGTGGATCCTGCTTGGATCGGAGGAAAGCTTACATAGGGGACGCCGTCCATACCAGGCGGCACCAGCACGCCGTGCCAGTGTATAGAGGTTTCCACATCCATCCGGTTGTGCACATGGATGAGAGCGATGTCACCCTCTTCGAAACGGAGAATCGGTCCAGGAATCCCACCATTAATGGTCATAGCTTCTGAAGGCTTTCCGGTGATGTTGACCTTCTCTTGGGCGATGTTGAGGTCGTATTCCACAACCGCTGCATGACTCGGCACCCGCAGGAAGAAGAGAACGCTCATCAGGAAGAAAAAAGAAATGTTTTGTGGCCGTGACATTTTGTTTGTCTCCTTATTATAGAGCATATTAGAGACCAACCGGCAGAATGAAACTCGCCAATATCTGGATTTTTCCGAATCCCATCATAGTCGCTGCTTCCTCAGGTTGAGTCAGGCTGGATTCTGGTGTTTCAATAGGTATTATACAGACTCTTTGCTCAAAAACAACCTATTCCAGTCTTGGTTCATACCATCTTGCCAAGATATTCTTCCAAAATTCAGCACGCTTTCATCTCTTATAAAATAAATTTCCGTCCTGTTTGAGGAGATAAACATGAACTATTGTATCGAAGCAAATCTTTTTAATTATTCAGAAAATTGTTGACATACTATAGGGGGGTATGCTATTATAAATTCAAGGATTCAAGTAATGAAAATTTTTGCAAAATTATCAAGTGAGGAGGTCATTCGATGATGTGGGGAAACCATGGTCTCATGGGTGGATATATGTGGATTTTATGGATAGCTGTTCTTGTCGGTTTGATCTTTCTCATTAAATGGATCATCCAGCTAAGTAAACAGGGCGAGCAGAATCTTGAGAAAGAGCCGCTCGAGATATTAAAGAAAAGGTATGTTCGTGGAGAAATCGGCAAGGAGGATTTCGAACAGAGAAAGAAAGATTTGCTTTCGCGATGATCTGGAGAGTCAGTGATGGGACTTGCTAAAGCGTACAGACGAAAATCAGTATGTATATCGATGGCTGAAAAACATGACTTTTCAATTTGGACAAAAAGCCTAAAACGAATCAGAACGAAAAAGATGGGTCCACAGAACATAGAAAACATAGACTTATTCAAGAAAGGAGATGAGCGAGAGATGAGCGAAAAAGTAAAAGATTTAGTTTGTGGAATGGAGATCGATAAGGATACCGCCGCAGCAACCTATGAGCACAAAGGGAAGACGTATTATTTCTGTAATCTTGGATGCAGGGATAAATTTGCTCAAGATCCGGAAAAGTATGTCGCCCGAGAAGAAGAAGGATAAGCATGACTTCGGGAAATTGGTGCTTATTTCTTCCGTAGAAAGATCAGAAAGAAAGAGAGGAGGTGATTTGAGTGAGAAAGAATATGAAGACATTAGGCGTTTTTTCTTTTATCGCAATTCTCGTCGTCGCATTGACAGGCTTTGGATTTAACGATTCACAGAAAGGCAGGATGCACCAGCGGGAAATGATGGGACATATGGATAACATGATGGGACAAGGAAACCAGATGATGATGAATATGGACAAAATGATGATGCAACGATGTCCGGGTGTGAAGGGCATGATGAACATGAGAGGAATGATGATGAGGATGAACAGCATGTCCCAGCATGCCAAATACATGATGGAACATATGAATTCGCTGATGATGGATGAAGAATACCAGAAAGATGATGCGATGCAGAGCCACTTGGAGCAGATGCAGGAGCACATGAAAGGCATGACCGATTCCATGCAAAAAGCCATGGAAACCATGCAGGAGATGACTGAAAGAGCCTCAGAATTGGAGAAAGAGAAGAAATAGCCAGTCAATAGAGGGCCAACACCATGGGTGTGTTGGCCCTCTGCCACGTCATGACTCAAGGATCATAAGTTGAAAAAAAATATGGGACATCATATCATAGGGATCAAAAGTCATCCTTGGTGAAAGTCTTCCTAATATTTTTCAGTTGATATGGATAGAGATAATACAGCCCGACAGAAATACAACAGGAATTCTCGTTTTTATAACCTGATGGAATTCCCTCTGGAATTCCTTACCTACAGGCATTGGCGAAAGAAGATTTTTCATAAAATCAAAGGGAGAATGGTATTGGAAGTAGGAGTAGGAACTGGAAAAAATTTGAAATATTACGGGACAGATCATTGGACTGTAGCCATAGATATCAGTGAGGGAATGCTGTCAAAAGCGAAGAAATCGGCAAAATCCAGAGGGATTTCACTGCTCCAGATGGACGCCCAGGAACTGGCCTTCAAGGATAACGTCTTCGACACGGTTTTCGCTACTTTCGTGTTTTGTTCTGTGCCTGATCCTATTCAGGGCCTTAAAGAAATAAAACGTGTTCTCAAGACCGATGGACAATTGCTCTTGATCGAGCATGTCCTTCCTCAGAACCCCGTACTCAGATGGATATTCAATGTTCTCGATTCATTGACGACCTCGATTTCTGGAGTGCATATTAACAGGAAGACAGGCGAAAATATTCGAAAGGCAGGATTCGAGCTCAAAAAGGAAGAGAATTTGCTTTTTTCGATATTTAAATTTTTTGAAGCGGAACCGTACGACCTACAGAAACAGCGGTCTAGGTCATAGATACTGCCGCAGGTGTCTTCATTCCTGGCATCCGTTGAGTTTCTCTTTTCTTTTATATCCTTTTTAAAGTATTAACCATAGGAAGCAAGAAACCAGCACGAGTTCTCACTCCTTTCTGCTTCTAATGGCATAATTTATAAGAAACCTTGGAAATAAATTGGAGGGAAATTGGCTTGACATACCATAGGGGGGTATTCTATTATAGCAGGACAACGAAGACAAAAAAATCGATATGACAAAAAGGAGCTTCTCATGAGTAAACAAATGACGACCCATAAAGAAGAGCTCGTCCGGCTGAGAAGGATCGAAGGTCAAATCCGTGGAGTCCAGAAGATGATCGAAGAGGAAAGGTATTGTATCGATCTACTCACCCAGATTTCTTCTATAGTCGGTGCGATCAAAAGTGTGGAAGAGAATATACTTACCAGGCACCTTCAGGGATGCGTCCAGCATTCTTTCAATAAGGGAACCAAGGAAGATAAAAGGAAGAAGGTGGATGAGGTGTGTGTAGGTATGTCAGACCCTCCTGGACACTTTGTGTTATTTTGTAAGCTACAGAAAGGAGGTC
>JABAOH010006592.1_pt1 | contig 93072 bp, 100 predicted proteins | sample 7062181 | NCBI WGS metagenome assembly JABAOH01 (sample SAMN14538630, study PRJNA623070) | marine sediment metagenome | biome: marine biome [ENVO:00000428]; feature: marine pelagic biome [ENVO:01000023]; material: deep marine sediment [ENVO:00002113]; isolation source: pool of 5 deep marine... | reverse complement strand
AATCGATGTTCTTCTATCTGTAATTTACGGTGGATCTAGAAAAAGTGCAAAAGTCTTGAATTAAGTTAAACTAGTTGAAAGTAATTTTTTATTTTTGAAAATAAAGAAATTTAATCAGGGCGCATAAATTTTATAATTACTACAATAAAACCTAGCACAAAAGGGATAATAATTATATAATAGAGAAGATCAATTTTTCTAAAAAAATCTGTTATGTCAAATCCATAATAATAAAGTAATACAAGTGAAACTAATACAATAGGAACTAAGAGTGCTATAAATAGAGGTATTGATTCTTTATTCACCCTGTATTCCTCCATCCCTTATTTTATATATATGAATAAATACTTTTATGTATACAAATTAATATATATTTTATTAGATTTTATATTTTTCAACAGGAGAATACTCCTGCGTTCCATTAAATATCTCATTTTTTGGACAATTTGTAAATGCAATATCCATATCTTCCGGTCTATATTTTCCATCTCGTGTATCCCAATATATTTCAATGCAATTTTCTGTAATTGACAAGACAATGCCTTTATAGACCGTTCTTTTTCCATTTTTATCCTTATAAGTCCTTTTTACTCTATCCCCAAGGTCAAATGTATCATATAATGAAGGATAATTCTCATAATTTTCGTTTTCTATACTTTCGTTCATATGCATCACATTTTCTATTGATTAACAAATTTATCTTTTTAATTATAAATATTTAAATCTATCCTGATAAATTGTCAAATTGGAATTTTTGCAAAAATATAAGTTACAATTATTACTTATCTTATGAATGTTATAGATGAAAAAAATTGTAGTCATTTTTGGTATAGCAATTTTAATTCTAAGCATAGCATCATTATTATATCAATTTATAAACCTTGAATCTACTCAGCAAAATATTTTATATGTAGGTGGAAGTGGTATAGGAAATTTCAGTAGTATTAAAGATGCAATAAAATCTTGTAAACCTGGAGATATAATATATATTTACACTGGAGTTTATTATGAATCTAATATAATCATTGATAAAGATAACATAAAGCTTATTGGTAAATACAGTGAAACAACAATAATTGATGGTTCTGGAAATGATTCTGATAGATGCCATGCTGTTATCAATATTATAGCAAATAGCACTGATGTACAAGGACTAACAATAAAAAATGGGTATTTTGGAATTAACATAAAAGGAAATAAAAACATTATAGAAAATATTATAATTTCAGATAATGGTTGGAATAAAACTAATTGTTCTAATATTTCGTATGGACTCCATCTTTCAGATTCAGAAAATAACATAATAGCAAATAATATATTTTATAACAATACAGTCTCCAACATTTATCTTTTTAATAGCAATTATAATATAATCAATCAAAACAACATAACAAATAGCACCGATGGAATAATATTGGTTGAATCTAAAAATAATTCATTTTATTATAACAATATTTTTAATAACGAAAACATTGGATTGAAAATTAATAACTATTCTTTTAATAACTTGATTTATGCTAATAATTTCTTAGGAAATATACAAAATGCATATGATGAATCCTCAAACATTTGGTTTTACAATGAAAAAGGTAACTTCTGGGATAACTACAATGGAACCGATGAAAACAATGATAGTCTAGGTGATATACCGTATAATATCTCTGGTGGGAATAATCAAGATAAATATCCATTAATTAGTCAATATAAAATACCGGCAATAACAGATGAATTTACTGTAGATACCATTTCTTTATATACAATGCTTGCAATAGGATTGATAGCTGCAATTGTATTTGTATTACCAATAGCCTACTACTGGAGAAAAAAGTATTTTACTTAAGTTGTTTTAATTGTCCCAAGAACTGGCTCATAAATTAAACCTTTATCCATAAGAGCTGTTAATGCTTCTTCAATTGTATCATTATCAAGACCTGCTTTTTCACATTTTTTAGTGATTGCATCCCAGGGTGCTCCATTTTCACCTTCAATTTTTTTAATTATTTCTAAAACAGTATTTTCAACTTCAAGGAAATCTTTATCTTCCTCCTCTTTTGAACTAGTATTATTTGTTTCAATAACTTGTTCTGTTTCAAGAGCCTCTTTTTCTTTTTCAGAAATTGGTTCTTCCATTAGTTCTTCCTTTTCTTTTAGAGGTTCAGGCTTTTTTTCTGGTTTATCAATTTTTAATTTAGGTAAAGTTTCTTTTCCAGGTCTTAAATACTGTAAAGATTCTTGAATAAGAGTTATATATTTATTTAAATCAACACTTGCATAACTATTTAATGCTTCAACAATACCTTCAGAAAGCTCTAAACTATATCCAAGCTCTCTTAGTGCCTTAATACTTGATTCATCCATTTTCATAGCTTCCATAATTGCCTCGATTCTATCTTTTGTATTTCTACAGGTTTCAAGAATCCACTTATCTCTAATATCAGAACTTACCTCCATTATTCTTTCAGGGCGAATAGAAACAAATAAGGTTCCTTCTTCTGGTGAATATGTTCGTACTTTTCCAATGACAGCAACAAAAGCAGGGACCTCAATTTTTGTAAGAACATCAGTAACCTCCTTTTGATATTGACCAGAGTATAAAGTAAAAACACCTGTGGGATCTGATATATGGGCTCTTATAAGCTCACCATCTTCAGAAATATTTTCCACATCAGTTAAAACTCCAATAATAAAAACTCGATTTACCTTTGCACCAAGAGGTGTCACAACAAAAGAAGGAGTCATTTGCTCTTCGCTTTTTATTTCTACAGTTGAATCATTAAATTCACCTGCAAAAACCCTCCAAGCAGTTTGTCTCTTCATAATAACTCCTCTAATTCAGAAGATAATTTTTCTGCTTCTTCTGAAATGTCAAAATCAACAAATTTTGCATCTTTTGCAATTACGTTAGTTCCAAATTCATCAGATAGAGCATTTCCCTGGATATTTATTTTTCGTGCAAAAAGAGCATTGTTTAACTCGTCAAATAAAGCATTTTCATCTATTTTTTTGAATTCATCTAATGTCTTTCTAAGGATCTGTTCGGTAAGCTCTCTATTTAGAACAGTACTAACAGAACCAGTCCCGTCATCGATTACTAGTTTCAATCTTAAATCAGACTTACCATCAATTTTTCCATGTATGCTACATTCACCGTTTTGAATTGCACGATTACATTCAGGACATCGCATAATTACTCCAGATCCTGGTCTAACTTCAATAATAGTTCCTTCAACCTGTACATCAATTGCACCACGTTTTTCAATAAGTTTAAAAAGAGGTAATTTGGTAAATTCTAGGTCTTCTTTAGATATCTTACTCTTGTCAAGCTTTTTTACATTTGCGCGCTCATCAAAGGTCAGTTGAGGAATACCTTTCCAACTTTTAACATATCCCCCTGTAATTCTTAAAACGTCACCTTCTTTGAGTTTAAAATCATGCCATGAGGTAAATTGAGCTTTCCCTGTTTCATCTGCAATAACTCCAGAAAATACTTTTTTTGAAACTCCTTCAACTTCTGTTTCCCGTTCATTTATTTCGATTACCCTTGCAGTTACATCAACAGCTCCCATTCCAGATCTTAAATCTATTACTTTGACTTCTCTAGGAATAAAAGCTTCCTCTGGTAATTTTTCTTTTTCTGTTTTTACAACTTTTACTCTATCACCAAGGTTTAATTGAACACTTCCTTGCCATTCACGAGTATATGCATTGGAAATTTCTACAACATCATCTTTTTCAATATCAAGTTCACTAGTCCAAGCAGTAAATGGTATTGTTCCACTTTCATCGCCGAGAATGCCGTAGAATATCTTTCGATTATCTCCCTTAACAGTAATTTCCTTAGGATTTACTGCAATCACTCTACATAATAATTTAACGCTTTTTTCATTAGGAAGAAGATCAGAAATTAATTTACGTTCAGTTGATTGAGTAAAAACCGCAACACCACCATACTTTTTAATTAAGGTTTGTTTCGCTTGATCAATTGGAACTCCATACTCCATAAATTTTGTTAGCTCTTGAGCGATTTCTTCTCTTGTAACGTCTTGTTCAATATCATTCTTTAAAGCATTAAGAATGTCATTTATATGGGCTTCAAGATTCTCTTCAGACACAATATAGCCTCCCAATAAAAATAATAGATGGTTTTTTGATATATCAATGTATCCTTATTTTAAAATCTGATTTAATATAATCCAGAGATATTTTCATTATCATCGATATCAAAAAATTCTGAGGTGGGTTTTGCAGGAAGACCTGGCATTGTTGTAATTTTACCGGTCATTGGAACAAGAAATCCAGCCCCTGCTGAAAATTTGATTTCTCTAACTGTTATTTTGAAATCTTTAGGTCTACCCAAACTTTTTGGATCATCTGAAAGAGAATATTGAGTTTTAGCAATGCAAATTGGTAATTTATCAAGACCTAGTTTTTCACACAATATGATATCTTGCTCTGCAGCAATGGTATATACAATACTTCCTGCTCCATACATTTTTTTGGCAATAATTTCGATTTTATCTTTAACAGGGATATTAAGATCATACAAATAATGAAATTTTGATGGGGAATTATGAATAAGGTTTACTAATTTACCTGCAAGTTCAATTCCTCCTTCCCCTCCTTGATCCCAAATATCAGCAACTGCAAAAGGGATATTTTTTAAGGTGCAAAATTCTTCAATAATTTTAATTTCTTCATCTTTATCATCAATAAAATGATTTAATGTAACAATTAAAGGGACTTTATAATACGAAAGATTTTCAAGATGTTTTTCAAGGTTAGAAAGACCCTTTTTTACATTTCCCTTTCCATTTCTTTTTAATGCTTTTATACTTACAACCAAAACAATTGCATCTGGTTTTAATTTTCCTATCCTACATACAATGTTGAAAAATTTTTCTGCGCCAAGTTCCGATCCAAAACCTGCTTCAGTGATAACATAATCAGCAAGTTTCAGGGCCATTTTTGTGGCAATTAAGCTATTTGTTCCATGAGCAATATTTGCAAATGGACCACCATGAATAAAAGCAGGGACACCCTCGATTGTTTGGACAAGGTTTGGTTTTAATGCATCTTTTAGTAATACAGCCATTGCTCCTACTGCCTTAAGGTTGCTAGCAGTAATTGGTTTGTTATCATATGTATAAGCAACAATTATTCTTCCAAGTCGTTTTTTTAAATCTTTAAGATCATTTGATAAACATAAAATTGCCATTATTTCTGATGCAGGAGTAATGGCAAATTCTTCTTCGTGAGGGACTCCATCTTTAGGTCCACCTAATCCAACAACCACCTTTCTTAATGTACGATCACTGATATCTAAAACTCTTGGCCAAACAATATATCTAGGATCAATATGAAAAGCATCACCATGATGAATGTGATTGTCAAGAAGACTTGCCAGAAGATTATGGGCGCTAGTAATAGCATGCATATCTCCGGTAAAATGAAGATTTATATCTTCCATTGGGACAACTTGAGAATATCCTCCTCCAGCAGCACCACCTTTTATACCCATTGTTGGACCTAAAGAAGGTTCTCTAATACAAAGCATAGTTTTTTTACCAAGTTTTGCAAGTGCTTGAGTAAGGCCAATGGTCATTGTGGTTTTTCCTTCGCCTTCTGGAGTGGGATTAATTGTTGTAACAAGAATTAATTTTCCATCCTTATTATTCTTAATTCTATCAAAAATTTTTAGGGATATTTTTGCTTTGAATCCACCCCAAGGTATTATTTCATTATTTTTAATACCAACTTTTTTACCTATGCTGTAAATATCTTCAAGTTTTGTAGATCTAGCAATTTCAATATCAGATTTCATATTTAGAATCAGAAGTATTATAGATATACTTATACGTTATCCCTATACAATCCTTACAAAAGCAAAATATGTAATATAAAGATTTTTTTATCTTATGATACAGTAATTTAAAGATAATTGTTATATTGAACAATGGATTTAATATATAATTCCACGGTCGAACAGCGGATTAATTATTTTTAAGGTGGATTGTATCGTTGATATGTAATAATGATAAAATACTAGTTTCGTATAAAAAATTCCTATTTTGCACAAACATTTGTTATAAAATATTATATACTTCCAATTAGATATGAATATTTATTAAGAGGAGGTAATTTGTATGAAGAAAGAGTTAATTGGAATTTTAATTAGTATGTTGTTAGTTGGAATTGTTTTACCAGTAAGTGGTATAAGAATAGAAAACGAAATTATTATTCCAGTTAAAAATATAACAATTGATGATGAATTTAAAACTCCATTTTTTGGATTATTAAATTCTATTGATCAGAAACAACTCTCAGGTTACACTGGAGCATATATCCATCGCCAATGGTATTTAGCTCAAGAATTTAAACCTTCTAAGAGCTCGCTTACTGCAGTTGCATTGAAGATTAAAGCTGGTTCTTCCCCGGATGACAAAAGAATCATTGTTTCAATTAGAGATGACTTGAATAGTCCTGATTTGAGACGCATATCATATAGAACTGATCAGATTAATTCAATAGGAAATTGGATGTTGTTTAATTTTCATGATATCGATGTTATACCTGAAAAAACATATTATATTGTCTGTAATTCTGATTTGATGGACAGTATCGACGGATATGTTTGGTGTACAAGTACTTATGATATTTTGGGAGCTTATGATTTATATGACCGTGGAGCAGCATGGACCAATCATGGAAGTATTTGGATAAAAATGACTTATCTTGATACCGATCAGGAAATTGATTTTTGTTTTATAACGTTCTGGAAAAATACATTAAATAGAACATCATCTAGACCTGTTTTTTTAGGATTCCTGGATATGTTTCCAATACTGCATAGATTGCTAAATTTTAATTAAAATAATAATTCTACATTTTGTCATTTACGATCTTCATTATTTTATCAGTTTTTTTCTTTGTATTTCTATGTAAATTATAAATTTCAGTAGAAATTTTATCTACAAATCTTTCATCTTTAATTGATACAAGGTTAATTTTAACATTAAATATTGCAGAATCAACACCTGCTTGTGCCATAAGGCCAGATACAGCTGCATCAGTAATTGAATTCTGATTTCCCTTTTCAGCAATTAACCTAGCTAAATCCAAAATTTTTTCACAAGTTCTTGCAGTTTTAAGGGGCACATTTGCAGCAGTTTTATACCCATTTTGAATAGCATTACTTCTTTTTTTCTTTTGTCCCTCAGTTTCTTTGGGCATTTTAAAGGCTTTCATTACATCATTGAATGCTTCTGTATCTTTGTCAATAAGCTCTGTAAGCTCCTTTCTTAATTTTTCGCTTTTCTTTAATGTATCTTTTATTTCATCTTGCACATCCGAATATTTTTCTTTTCCAATTGTTAAATTACAAACCATTGATGAAAGAGCAGAGCCAAGGGCACCTGCAAGAGCAGCGACACTTCCTCCACCGGGTGCAGGACTACTTGAAGCAAGTTCAGATAGAAAGCTATTTACTTTCATTGAAACAAGGGGTCCACTTTCTTCAACCATGTATTCAATTACTTTTTCCTCAGATTTGAATGGATATAGCTCAGAAAGCCCTAATTTATCAATAGCAAGGGCAACTAACTCTTCTTCATCCTTTATTCCGAGTCCTTCTTTTTCAGTGTAAAACTTACCAGCAAAAACTAATGAATCTTTTGGAACAAGACCAACTATTTCACTACCTGTTGTTTTTGTACCAAGTTTTTCTGCTTCCTCTGACACTGCTTCAAAAACATGATGTAAATTAACCTCTTTATAATTTAATAAATTCATTGAAACCTGGGAGATATCTTCATTATACATCATTCCACCTGCTTGAACACCCTTAAATCGCCCAGGGATTCTTTCTGGTTTTCCGTTCGATCCAATTATTTTATTTCCATTTTTGTCCTTTTTTATTACGCCACTGGTTCTAATTTTTCCAGAAATTTTTGATGCAATGGATTTATCATTTGTATTTAGGTTAATATTGTAAGCAATAAGGATATCTCTACAACCTGTTGCTGTCGCACCACTTTTTGGGACAAATTCTGGTTTTCCATAATCAGGTTTAAAAGATGGGTCTTTGAATTTTTCTTCTAGGGCTTCGTACTCGCCCTTTCTAATATCTGGCAATCTAACTCTTTCAGATTTAGTTGCAGATTTTGCATATAGAAAAACAGGAACGTCTAATTCCTCTGCCATTCGTTTCCCAAACTTTTTTGAAAGTTCTATACATTCTTTATCAGTTACCCCTTTGATAGGAATAAAGGGACAAACATCAAGTGCACCCATTCTTGCATGTTCACCCTTATGTTTACTCATATCTATTAAAGAAATTCCAACTCTTGCTGACTGAAAAGCAGCTTCAACAATATTTTTAGGCTCACCGACAAATGTATAAACAGTTCTATTGAAATCTGCTCCTGGATCTACATCAAGAAGTTTCACTCCATCAACTGATTCTATTGCTGCAGCTATTGCATTTATTATTGTTTTATTTTTTCCTTCACTAAAGTTAGGAACACACTCGACTATTTTGTCCATATTATGACACCGAAACCCTTAATCAAGGAACTTCTTTTAACTGTTTGGGACGACTAGATGGAAACGGTTGATGTTTTGATAAAAAATGCAAATGAACTTATTACATTGAGAGGCTCAAATAAACCAAGAATAAAAAACCAAATGAGTCAGTTATCTATTATAAAAAATGGTTCTATTGCAATTAAAGATGGATTAATTTTTGATATAGGCAAAAATTTAAGATATAAATCTGATAAAATAATAGATGCAAATAAAAAGACTGTCATGCCAGGCTTTGTTGATCCTCATACTCATTTAGTTTTTGCAGGTGCTAGAGAATTTGAGCTTGACATGAAATTAAAAGGCCAAACTTATATGGACATTTTAAAAAAAGGTGGAGGAATAATTTATACTGTTACTAAAACAAGAAAGGCAACGCAAAGTGAGCTTATAAAACAGAGTAAAATTCGTTTGAATAATATGCTTATTCATGGAACAACAACATGTGAAGCAAAAAGTGGATATGGACTTGAAACTGAATCAGAACTTAAAATTTTAAAGACACAAAAGAAATTAAATGAAACACATCCAATAGATATTGTGTCCACTTTTTTAGGTGCACATGCAGTTCCAAGAGATCATACCACCAAAGAATATGTTGATATTATAAATAATGAAATGCTTCCAAAAGTAAATAGATATGCAAAATTCTGTGATGTTTTCTGTGAAAAAGGTGTTTTTACACCAAATCAATCAAAAAAAATCCTTGAAACAGGAAAAAAATATGGTTTGATTCCTAAAATACATGCAGATGAAATAGTTGATACAGGTGGTGCAGCACTTGCAGCAGAAATAGGGGCAATTAGTGCTGATCATCTTCTTAGATCTAATAATAAAGGTTTGAGCCTGATGGCAAAAAAAGGTATCATTGGAGTAATGCTACCTGGGACCTCTTTTTCACTTATGATGAAGGATTATGCACCTGCTCGTAAAATAATTGACCTTGGTGTGCCAGTAGCACTAGCAACTGATCTCAATCCAAATTGTTGGACTGAAAATATGCAATTTATTATTCAACTTGCATGCCTTAATATGAAAATGACCCCTTCGGAAGCTATTTGTGCTACAACATTTAATTCTGCTTGTGCAATCGGACTAAATAATAAAATCGGTAGTATTGAAAAAAGAAAACAAGCAGATATAATTATTTTAAATTGCCCAAATCATAAATTCATTCCATATCATTATGGAATTAATTTAGTAGAAACTGTTATAAAAAAAGGTATAATTTTATAAAAAATCAAAGGAAATCTACATATAGATAGTCTTTGATTAGGATTCGGATGGGTCCAAAGGACAAAATTCACTGTTTAAAAAAAGAATTAGGTCTAATTGATATTTTTTGCATTGCATCTGGGGCAATGATTAGCTCAGGTTTATTTGTTTTACCAGGACTTGCTTTTGCACAAGCTGGCCCTGCAGTAATTGTTTCTTATGCAATTGCAAGTATTCTAATTATACCTGCAGTTCTATCAAAAGCTGAACTTGTGACTGCAATGCCAAAAGCTGGTGGTACCTATTTTTTTATTGATAGAAGTATGGGACCAATGATGGGAACAATTGGTGGATTTGCTGCATGGTTTTCTCTTGCCTTTAAAAGTGCTTTTGCACTTGTTGGTATAGGTCTTTTTGCTGTGCTAATAAATCCAGGTTTTAGTGAATTACAAATAAAATTAGTAGCTGTGTTATTTTGTATTATATTTGCAATAATTAATATAATAGGCTGTAAAGAAACAGGTAAAACCCAATTAATTTTAGTTGCTGGACTATTGACTCTTTTGGTTTTTTATATTTTTGCTGGTGCTTTTTTTATAAAACCTTCAAATTTTGATAATTTTATTCCATATGGATATGGTTCAATTTTTGCAACTGCAGGTCTTATTTTTATATCATATGGTGGACTTACAAAGGTTTGTAGTGTGGCTGAAGAAGTAAAAAAACCGGAAAGAAACATTCCACTTGGATTATTTCTTGCTTGGGGGCTGATTTCATTACTTTATGTTTTGGTAATATTTGTAACTGTTGGAATTGCAGATCCAATAAATCTGAAAGCCTCAAATACACCTATCTCTCTTGGTGCTGATTCAATACCTTTATTAGGTGGATTTGGGGGTGCAATTTTGGCAATAGCAGCAATTTTAGCCTTTATTTCAACAGCTAATGCTGGTCTACTTGCTGCATCAAGAGACCCTATGGCAATGGGAAAAGATCAACTTCTACCACAAGTTTTTTCAAAACTGTCAAAAAGAGGAACACCTGTTTTTTCAATAATATTTACTACAATATTTATGATAATAGTTATTTTATTTTTAGATTTAGAAAGTCTAGTAAAAACTGCATCAACCCTAAAAATCCTGCTATTTATGTTAGTGGTAATTGCCCTTGTTATTATGAGAGAAAGTAAAATTAGAAATTACCGCCCAAAATTTAAATCTCCAATGTATCCTTATATTCATATTGCTGGTATTATTGGATTTATTTTTTTAATAGTTCAAATGGGTGCTCTTCCAATTGCTCTTGTAGGTGCCTTTATTTCCTTTGGTTTTGGATGGTACTGGTTTTATGCTCGTGATAAAATCTGGAGAGAATATACTCTTTTACATGTTATAGAGAGAATAACCGGTGAAAAATCAACAGGATATCTTGTTGACGAAGAACTGAGGGAAATATTAATTCAGAGAGACGAACTTGAAGAAAAGGGCTTTGAAAATCAGATTAAAAAATGTGAAGTTATTGATCTTTACAAATATATACTTCCAGATAAATTTGCTTTGCTTATCGCTGAAAGACTTACAAAGAGAATAGATATACGTATTGATAAATTATACAGATATATTAGAAAACGAGAAAAAGACTCAAATATTGTAATTCACCCTGGATTTGCAGTTGTTTCTCATATAATAAAAGGTCGAGATAAATTTGAAATAATTATCGTTAGAAGCAAGATGGGAATGATACTTTCTGATAATATTGATCCCATACGTGCTTTTTTTGTAATTGTTGCAACTCCTGATAAAAAGAGCTTGTATCTTCATACTCTGATGTGGTTAATTCAAATTGCTGAAGAAACTGATTTTGAAAAAGAATGGATTAAGGCAAAAGATGACAATGAGTTAAGAGAAATTATTTTAAAATCTTTTAGGAAAAAAAGGATTTTATGATCTAACTAGAGTACCTTTTAATTGGCATACTTTTTCATAGATTTCAACTCTATAGGGTTTATATTTTGGATATTTTTTGACAAATAATTCAACAATATCATCAACAGTTGCTTTTTTCTTTCTTTTGATAAAGTTTTTAAGTTTTTTATACAGGTCTTTTTCAATTTCTTCTTCTCTATGCGTCTCTAAGATTTGGCAGGTTGTATGATATATCTCACTTCTATGTTTTTCATATTCTGGATATAAATCCAAAAAATCTGCTACAATTTTTTTTACATTTTTTACTTTTTTTTCTGTTATAAAATCATCAAGCTTAATTGTTAGTATCTTATCAAAATTAGTAATCAGATAAAGTTCATGTATTTCTAATGTAACTAGTATTATTTCAATAAGCGATATTACAACAAGTACTAATGTTAAAATAATTACAAATGTCTCATTTATTGATATTGCATGTACAATCAAAATTACTTCAAGAGCCAGTATTAAAAAAGGCGGGAAAAATGAAATCCTTTCGGTTCTTGGGGATTCTTTATATTCTCTTATGAAACTTCTAAGTCTTCCTGATCTAGGCATAATAGGAAAAAAGAATAGTTAGGTGATATAATATATATTTTTTCTTTTTTTTAGGTTAATATCTTTAAAAAGCATTCTTTTTTTATTAAAGACTATAATAATATTCTCCCTCCCCTCTTTGTTTTCTATCCATTATAGAATTGGGTTTATTTACTCTAGGTCTATTTGATTCTTCGTCTCTTCGGAAGGTAATATCCACATCTTTTAAAAACCGATTCATTCCTTCATGCAGGCTAAATGGACCTTGGGCTTTTCCACTTTCACCAGGTTTACCCTTAAAAACAATTAATGCATCACTAATCATATCAATAAAATAAACATCATGATCCACTACCATAGCAGATTTTCCAGATTTTTCAATTACCCTTCTAACTGTTCTAGAAGTAATCATTCTTTGTTCGCTATCAAGATATGCAGAAGGTTCATCAATAAGATAAATATCTGAATCTTGTACCAGGCAATTTGCAATAGAAACCCTTTGCAGTTCTCCACCTGATAATGTATTTATCTCTTTATCAAGAAGATATTTTAGATTAAATGGTTCAAAGATTTCTCCTTCAAAAAATTTTGATGTAAATAATTGTTGAGAATTTTTTTCAAAAAATTCTCGAACAGTTCCTGAAAAGTTTGGTGATATGTACTGCGGTTTATAACTAACCTTTATGTCATACTCTATTTTTCCACTAGTTGGGGCAATTACCCCTGCAAGCATTTTAACAAAAGTTGTTTTTCCAATAGCATTTGGACCAACAATACCAATTATTTCACCTTGTCTGATTACTCCTTTTTCAATTTCAATTGAAAAGCCATTAAAGGATTTAGTAATATCATTATATGTAATTAGTATATTCATCTGTTGTCTTTGTTTTGGAGGGTTTTTAAAGAATTCAATTTTTTCTCCAAATCTTATATTTTCTTCTTTAAGATAACCTGATAGATATGTATTTATTGCATGTCTAACTGCTCGCACATTGGTTACCACACCATATGCACCTTCATCACCGTAAATAAGATGCACATTATCACAAAGAAAATCGAGAACTGCAAGGTCATGTTCAATTACTATAACCTTCTTTTTTATAGATAACTCCTTAATGATTTTTGCAATTTTCAACCTTTGATGAATATCTAAATATGAGGAAGGCTCATCAAAAAAATAAAGATCAACATCTTTTAGTAGAGCCGCTGCAATTGATACAACTTGAAGTTCACCACCTGAGATTTCTTTTTTTTCAATTTTTTTTTCAAGAATATTTGTTATACCAAGTTTTTCAACTATTTCATCAAAATTTCCTGAGTTATCTGTTTTTTTAAGAATATCTCCAATTTTTCCTTTCATTACTTTTGGTAATTTATCAACATATTGAGGCTTTATAACATAGGTAATTTTTTTATTTGCAATACCTTTAAAATGCTCATGAAGTTCTGTTCCTGAATAGTAATAAACGATATCTTCCCAAGTGGGTTCTTCATCATAATCTCCTAAATTTGGTTTAAGTTCTCCTGATAAGATTTTTATGGCAGTTGTTTTTCCTATGCCATTTGGTCCAAGAATTCCCACACAAATTTTGCTCTTTGGAACAGGCAATTTGAAAAGTCTAAAACCATTTTTTCCAAATTGATGAATAAGGTCTGTTTTTAGTTCTTCTGCAAGCCCAATTATCTTAATTGCATCAAAAGGACATTTGTGTATGCATATTCCACATCCAACACAGAGTTCTTCTGAGATAATGGGTTTTTCTCCTTCACCCATAACAATTGTTTCATCGCCAGCTCTAACTCTAGGACAAAATTTTATACATTCTCTTGCACAGTTCTTTGGTTTACACCTTTCTTTTATAAGTACTGCAATACGCATAATTTGTAATGGTGTAAAAATGATTAATTAAAAAGGTTTTTTACTAATTATATTGTATTACTATTTTTTTTAAATAAAAAATGGATATCATAATATAATATTTTTACAAAAAGAAAACTATAAGTTTATTAATTTGATTAAACCTTAAATAAGGTGGATGAGGATATCATGGAAAAAAATGAAAATATTCATATCAGAATTGAAATAAGTAGAAATCCGCTTACAGGTCAATTAAATCTTATGACAAGATTTGATCCAAGTGCACCAAATTTCACAAAAGATGAAAATGGATTTAGCTGGTCTCCAACAAAAGAAGAAAGAGAATTCATAAATGAAGCATTTGAGCTGATTAGAAAGAAAGTATAAAATTCTCTACTTATCAAGTTTTTTCTTTTAACTCTAAATTATTTTATAAATATTTTTTAATTTAAGGATGCGAAGAATATCTTCTAATCGATCATTGTTGAATTTATCACTTATTTTTTTAAGCATTTCATGAGCTTTATAAAATATCTCTTCTTGTTCAATAACACCATTTAATGTTTTATCAATTGCAATTTGGTAAATATGCTTACAAATTAATATGCCATCTTCAAAGGTTAATATATCTTTCATACAACTCTCACCTATAATATAAAAATTGTAACAAATTTTATATTTAAAAATTTTTTTATTAAAAATATATTATTATTTTATAATAAAGGAACAATAAGCCTTCATAGAACAATTTTTACATTTATAAAAGTCACTATGATTTCTGGTAATTTTCCCATTTTTTAGTAGTCCTCTCATGTCTTTTATTGTTGATTCTAATTCGTATCTAATTTGTGGATTAAAAGGTATTTTAAATTGATATTTGTTATTATAAACAATTATTCCATATGGAACAAAACTTCCATAATTTTCTTCAAGTAAATGGCAGTATCCTGCAATTTGAAAAATATGATTTTTTTGTGGTTGATTTTTATTACTAAATTTCAATTCAATGGGAATATATCTACTTTTTTCTTTAATTATGTAATCAGGTTTTCCTGTTATCCCATATTTTGTTGAAAAAAAAGGTGTAGCTGGTTTATTTAAATCTGTATATAGTATTTTTCCAGGTTGAATGTGATGTTCGTCTTTCAATTTTTGAGTTCTGTTTTTAATAATTTTTGAAATAGAGAGTAGTATTAATGAAATTATTAGAAGAATTAAACTATTTAGAATTTGAGGTTCTATAAAATCACCTCAAAAATAAAAATTAAGATACCAATTAATAGTAATATATAACCAACAAGAGAAATAATTCTTGATTTAATAAGATTTTTTTGAATCTGAATAATTGTATTTCCTAATTTTTTATGATGATCTAATCCTATTTCTAAATTTTGTGATTTTGGTTTATATCCACATTTTTGAAGATACCATGAAATAGAACAATAATGATATTGACCAATTTCTGAGACACTTAATATTTTTCTTTTTGATACCATTTGAATAATATTATGTGAAATATTATTAATTCAATTTTTGGGAGTTTGTTGAAAGTAAAGAAAATTTTACACAAAGTCCTTTTAAATAATTTTTATTTTCAGAAATGAAAATTATGCAAGAAAATATCAATAAATTAATTAAAGATTTATCAAAAATTTTTGATATATCAAGTAATGATACATATATAAGTATATATCTAAATAGATATGATTCTAAAAAATTTTTAGATAAGAGAATAAAGGCATGTAGATCTGTTCTAAAAGATGAATTACTTAAAAATTTTGATTCAACTATCAAAGATGTGGAAGACATTCTTAAAAAAATATCAAATAAAAATATAGCAATTTTTGCATCACATAAACACAATTTTTTAAGATATACTATTCTACCTGTAGAAGTAAAAAATATTCTAATTGTTGATTCGTCTCCATATATTCGACCTCTTGCTCGTATTCTAGATGAATGGGAATCTTTTTCCCTTATTTTAATAAACTCAAACTATGCAAAAATATTTTCAATATCATTAGGGGAAGTTGATAGTACAAAAAGTCTTTCAGCAGATATTATAAATAAACATAAAAAAGGAGGATGCTCTCAGGCACGATTCAATAGATTGAGAAGGGGAGCAATAAATGCATTTCTAATTGAAGTTGTTGAATCACTACAGAAAAGTTATGATGAAAAAATCATAATTGCAGGTCCAGGTACAATTAAGAAAAAATTTATAGATCTTTTACCAAAAGAATTAAATGAAAAAATAGTTGATGTAGTTGATATTAGTATTGAAGATGAAAAGGAACTTATGAAGAAATCTACATATTTAATATCAGAAAGAGAAAAAATAGAAAGCACTCAAGCCGTTCAAAATTTAAAAGATGAAATTCTAAAGGATGGACTTGCAGTTTATGGAATAAAAGAAACATTAAAAGCTGTAAAAAATGGTCAAGTTGAATTATTAATTATCGAAAAAAATTATAAACAGACTGGTTGGATTTGTGAAAAATGTCAAGTTGTTGAAATAGGGGCTAAAAAAGTATGTCCTTATTGTAGAAATAAAACATCAAAAGTTGACCTATTAGAAGAAATATTAGAGTTTGCTGAAAGAACAGATGCAGAAATTGAGTTTACTGATGATGAGGAAATTAAAAAATTAGGACATGTTGGTGCAATTTTAAGATATAGATAAAAAAATAAAAATTGTAAAAAGCCTTTTATAACCTTAAAGGATGCAGCCCCCTGGAGAAATTCTTTATGAGCCTAGTGGTAGGTATCAGAAGAGAGGATAAAAACAAATGGGAAAGAAGAGTTCCGATAATTCCTAAACATACAAAAGAATTGAAAGAAAAATATGGAATTAATACAATAATTCAACCTTCTGAGATAAGAGCATTTTCTAATAAAAAATATATTGAAGCGGGAGCAACAGTAAATGAAGAATTATCTCCATTAGTTATTTTTGCGATAAAAGAAATACCAATTTATTTTTTTGAGGCTGGTAAGACATATGTCTTTTTCTCTCATACAATAAAAGGACAAAAGCATAACATGCCCATGCTTAAAAAAATGATGGAGCTTAAATGTAATTTAATTGATTATGAAAAAATAAAAAATGAAAAGGGACAAAGATTAATCTTCTTTGGAAAATTTGCAGGCCTTGCTGGTATGATTGATGCTCTCTGGACTTTTGGTCAGAGATTAAAATGGAAGAAAATAGATACTGTTCTTAGTGAAATAAAACAAACAATAAATTATAAAGACCTGGATCATGCAAAAGGTCATATTAAAGAAATTACAGATAAAATTAAAAAAGAGGGACTTGCAGATTCAATTACACCTTTTATAGTAGGATTTGCAGGTTACGGTAATGTATCAAAAGGTGCTCAGGAAATTTTAGATATTTTACCTGTAAAAGAAATTAATCCTGATAAACTTAAATCTATTCATAAAAATTACTCAAATAAAACTGTATATAAGGTGGTATTTAAAGAAGAAGATATGGTTGTACCAAATTCTTCTGATAAGAAATTTAATCTACAAGAATATTATAATTCACCACATTTGTATCACTCTATTTTCCAAGAGTATATTCCTTATCTATCGATTCTAATGAACTGCATTTATTGGGATAAAAAATATCCTCGCCTTGTTACTAAAGAGTACCTAAAGAAGAATTATTCTAAAAATACAAAACTACAAGTAATTGGTGATATAAGCGTTGATATAAATGGTGCAATAGAATTTACAGAAAAGGTAACAACTCCAGATAATCCTGTATTTACTTATTATCCTAAAACAGATAGGATTGTTGATGGGTATAAAGGCGATGGTGTAATAGTATTGGCTGTTGACAATCTTCCTTGTGAAGCCCCAAAAGAATCATCCAAGGCATTTAGTAATTCTTTAATAAATTTGATTCCATCTATTGCAAAAGCAGATTATTCAGTTGATTTTAATAATTTAGATTTACCCCCTGAAATTAAAAAAGCAGTTATTTTATATCACGGAAGGCTTACACCTGATTATCAATACATGAATAAATTTTTATAGATAAGTCATTTTCGCAGCTTACTAACGTTCTTGTTTAGGGACGGATTAAAAATGTCTAATAATGTATTAATACTTGGAGCAGGAATGGTTTCAAAACCTCTTGTTAGATATCTTTTGGATTTACCTGATTTTAATGTTACAATGGCTAGTAGAACTGTTAGTAAGGCAGAGAGAATAATAAATAATCATCCTGATGGAAATGCCATTTCTCTTGATGTTACAAATGATAAATCATTAGAAGAATTAATTTCAAAATCAGATATCACCGTCAGTCTGCTACCATATATTTACCATGTAAAAGTTGCAAATTTTTGTATTTCCCATAAAAAACACCTAGTTACAACATCTTATGTAAGCTCTGAGATGCAAGCTTTAGATAAAAAAGCAAAAGATGTTGGTATTATTCTACTTAATGAATGTGGCCTTGATCCTGGTATTGACCATATGTCAGCCATGAGAATTATTCATTCTGTTTCAGAAAAGGGTGGAAAGGTTATAAGTTTCAAATCAACAACTGGTGCGCTACCCTCATTTGAGTCAAACAACAATCCATTTGGTTATAAATTTTCTTGGTCCCCAAAAGGTGTTCTGCTTGCTTCGAGAAATGCTGCAGAATATCTTGAAAATGGTAAAAAAGTATCAATTCCTGGTGAAAAACTCTTTGAAAATTATTATATACAAGATGTTCCAGGGGTTGGTTCATTTGAAAATTATCCAAATAGGAATTCTATACCATATAAGGAAGCTTATGGTCTTAAGGATGCAAAAACAGTATACAGAGGAACATTTAGAATAACCGGGTGGTGTGAAACCTTAAGAAGCATTGCAAAGCTAGGTTGGCTTGATACAAATTCTATTAAAAATTTTTCTTGTAAAACATATGGGGATTTAACAAGAAATCTAATTGGTGCAGATTCCAATGAAAGTTTAATTACTGCTACTGCAAATTTCCTAGGTTTGAAACCATATTCTGCTGTAATTAAACGATTAGAATGGCTTGGTCTTTTTAGTGATGAACCCTTACCAAAAGATAGAAAAAATCCTCTTGATATCTTAAATGTGATAACCTTAGAAAAGATGAAACTAGAAAAAGACGAAAGAGACATGGTTGTAATGCATCACGAATTTATTGCTGATTATTCATCTAAAAAAGAGTATATTACCTCAACGCTAGTAAATTATGGTATAATAGGTGGCGATTCAGCAATTGCAAGAACTGTTTCTTTACCTGCAGCAATTGCTGTTAAAATGATAATTAATAGAGAAATTGATTTAATTGGAGTAAAAATACCTGTCGATCCTTTAATTTATAATTCTATTTTAAATGAATTAGAAGATTTTGATATTAAATTTTCTGAAAAATCAGAGCCAATCTAATTTATTTTTTTCTCCTAAAAAATATTGAGCTTTTGTTTGGTTTTTTCCAAACATTTTCCTACCATATATATACTTTATAAGATATAATACAACTCTAAAAATTGCAATTTATGGGATAATATGCGCAATAAAAAAATGAAACTAGGCGGAATGATGTTTGCAGGTATGATTATTGTTATAAGTTTTGTTTATGCAATTAATGTCCAACCTGTAGTTTTTGGTGAGACAAGTTGGTTTTCATCTTCTTTTAAATTAAATCAATTTGATTCATATAAAGATTTTACCGATTTTTTATATAAAAATGCAGTTAGATATAAAAGTTATTATGGAGAGCCTCTAAGGGGATCAGGGGATGTTTTTATCGATGGATTAGACCTAGAATCGATAAATCTGGCAAAATCATCCTCCCCTCCCCAATATTGGGGTGGAGAGATAGTTGATTACTCGCAAACAAATGTTCAAGTTGCAGGTGTTGATGAACCTGATGTAGTAAAAACAGATGGTAAATATTTATACATAGTTTCAGAAAACAAAGTAATTATTGTAAAAGCTACTCCAGCAGAAGATGCGGAAATAATTACTGAGGTTTTCATTGATGACTCCCTTAATATTAGAAATATTTTCATTTGTGGTAATAGGTTAGTAATTTTTGCAGAAGATTATAGTTATCTAATTTATGAAAACACTAAAATTGTCGAAGATGAAGGTGAAACCCTTCCCTTAACACAGTGGTATTACTCACCTGATATTCATATTAAAATATTTGATTTAAAAGATCTAAATAATTTTGAACTTGTAAAAGATGTAGTGGTTGCTGGCCATTATACAGGAGCTAGATTAATAAAAGATTTTATTTATTTAATAACAACTCAATACTCTTATGATATAGTAAATCTAGATGAAAATGAAGTTATTGTACCTAAGATACTGATAAATGGTAAAGTAAGAGAAATTCCACTTGATGATATATATTATACAGAAATTCCCGAAGAAAGCAGCTATATTACTAATATAGTTTCAGTAAATGTAAAAGATGATTCTGAAGATGTTACTTCTAAAATTTTCCTATTGGGAAATACTCAGATTTTATATGTTTCACTAGATAACATTTATGTTGCATATTCATCATATTACTATGATTATGAATATTTAGAAGAGGTACTTGAAGATGTCTTATTTCCAATGCTACCAGATTCTATAAAATCTGAGATTTCTATTGTAAAAACATTAAGTATCTCTGATTATCAAAAGAAAATAGTATCAAAATGGATTCTTGAGGAATATATTGACTTAATTGATGATGAAACAAAATTGGAATTAGCTAAAGAAATAAATAAGAAAATTGAGAAAACAGTAATTCATAGAATTAGCATTAGTAATGGTAATATCGAATACAAAGCCCAAGGTGAAATTCCAGGAAGTGTTAAAAATCAATTCTCTCTAAGTGAATATGAGGACTTTTTAAGAGTATCTTCCACTATGCAGAGTCAATTGATACGTGAATTTTTTCCAAAAATAAGCTCACAAAATAATATCTACATTCTAAATATGGATTTAGAAATTGTTGGAAGTATTGAAGGTCTTGCACCAGGTGAAAGAATATACGCTACAAGGTTTTTAGGCGATACTTGTTATTTGGTTACATTCAGACAAATTGATCCGTTTTTTGTAATAGATCTATCTAATCCTTCAAGTCCAAACGTTCTTGGTGAATTAAAGATCCCAGGTTACTCTACATATCTGCATCCCTACGATGATAATCATGTTATAGGTATTGGAATGGATAACGGCAGAGTAAAGGTATCTTTCTACGATGTAACAGATATGAGTAATCCAATTGAACTTTCAAAATATGAAATAAATAATGATTATAATTATAGAGGAACATCCTCTGCTCTAAATGAACATAAAGCATTTTTATTTGATAAAGAAAAAAATCTTTTAATAATTCCATCAGGTAGTTATTCAAAACAATCAGCTTATGTTTTTGATATAACAGTATATGATGGAATAGAACTCATTGGATCAATTTCACATGATAGTAATACAATAGAAACGCAAGATGAGGATTATTATTATTGGAAATATGATTATGATTACTCTATAAATCGTTGTTTATACATTGAAAATGTCCTTTATACTTTTTCAGATAAAATGGTTAAAATGAATAGTATTGATGATTTATCTGAAATAAATATTATCTATCTTGATTAAGCAGCCCAAAGATGAGAGAGGGGAAGCATCCCATATTCTCCCTCTTCGGTATAGAACCTCCACCCCCTCTCTCCCCCTTCTTTTAGGTCTGGGTTTGTTTCTTAAAATATGATAAAACAAAACTACATATTAATATATTTTTTTAAAATTCATTTTATATATCTATTTATGTATTTATATAAGAATATATAAATATAAATACCTCCTAAAGAAAATAAATAGAATTATATGAATATATCAACTCGTTTAATTCACCGATATCGTTTTATAAGCTTGATAGATTCCGCACTTGAACATAATTTAATTAATTTTAAGGGGATAAATAAAATGGTAATAGAGCCAGAAAATGTACACAAAATCCTTTCAAAATACATGCTTATAGATGGTTTTGATTTTGTACTTGATTTAAAAAAAAGTAATGGTTGTAAAATTTATGATTCAAAATCTAAAAAATTCATGTTAGACTGTTTTTCTTTTTTTGCTACAGCTCCACTTGGTTGTAATCATCCCAAGCTAAATAATGCTGAGTTTATTAAAAAAATTGGACAGGTTGCCATAAACAAACCAACCAATTCTGATGTTTATACCACTGAGATGGCAGAATTTGTTGATAGCTTTAGAAAACTTGCAGTTCCCAATTATTTTAATCATTTATTTTTTATAAGTGGAGGTGCACTTGCTGTCGAAAATGCATTAAAAACTTCATTTGATTGGAAGATAAGAAAAAATTTTACAAATGGAGCAAAGAAAGGGCTTGGAAAACAAATCATTCATTTTAAAGAAGCATTCCATGGAAGAACAGGTTACACTCTTTCTTTAACAAATACTTTTGTTGTCAATAAAATAAAATATTTTACTAAATTTAATTGGCCTAGGATTATAAATCCAAAAATCACGTTTCCATTAAATGAAAATAATTTGAAAAAAGTAATAGAACTTGAAAAAAAGGCAACTTCAGAAATTGATAATGCTATAGTTGATAATTTTGACGATATCGCTGGATTAATTATTGAACCAATTCAAGCGGAAGGCGGAGATAATCATTTTAGAAAAGAGTTTTTCTTAGAATTAAGAAAAATTTGTGATAAAAATGACATAATGTTTATAATCGATGAGATTCAGACTGGAGTTGGACTTACAGGTAAAATGTGGGCGCATGAACATTTTGGTTTTAAACCAGATATTTTGGCATTTGGTAAGAAAACACAAGTTTGTGGAATTATGGTTGGAAAAAGGGTTGATGAAATTAAAAATAATGTATTTAAGGTTTCAAGTAGACTTAATTCAACCTGGGGCGGAAATCTTGTAGATATGATTCGCTGTCAAAAATATTTGGAAGTGATAAAAGAAGAAAATCTTATTAAAAATGCAAAAGTCCAAGGTGAAACTCTTTTAGATATGCTTAAAGAATTAGAACAAAAATATTCTAATAAGATTTTTAATGCTCGAGGCTTAGGTCTTATGTGTGCATTTGACCTAGCAAGTTCTCAGAAAAGAGATGAACTAAAGAAAAAATTAAATGAAAATAATTTAATAATTCTAGGTTGTGGTGAAAAATCTATTCGGTTTAGGCCGCCATTAATTATATCATCTGAAGAGATTAATGAGGCAATTAACATAATTGATAAAACTCTAAAAAATTTTTAAAATATAATCTAAGGATTTTTTTAAAATATATAAAAATACCAAATTTTTTTTGTTTTATCTCTCATATTTTTTATATAAGCTAATGAATTGGGATGGCTAGTTTGACCTCGTTCATAATGGATTTATTGATAGTAGTTATAGATAGTTGAATTTACATAAAATAAATAGATTATTAATTTTTCAATAAAAAACTATATTAATAAGAACCACATTATTTTCTCTAATTAAAAAATAATGGGAGAGGTAATTAAAATGAGACGGTTTAAATTTTTGTCAATAATTTTTGTAGTATCAATGCTTTTCATATCTGTTTTAATAGTTGCAGGAGAACAAATCCCAATGTTTTCTGAGGAAAAATCAAAAATTGATATTTCAGCAAAAATTAACAGCCCTTTTAACATAAATAAATTTGGAGAATTTTTTCAATCAATAGTAAATCATTTCATAAATATTTTGCCAACTTTTATAATAAAGTTGATTAGAATTGAGAATAATAAAGAAGAAGTTGGAGAAGAAAATAATGAAAATATTATAGATATTGAAAATCCTGATGAAGAAATTATTATTGATGGACAAGAAGACATAAAAGATGAAAATAAAAAAGATACAGTTGAAAATGATCCAACGGAAGAAAAGGTTAATGAACCAGAAGAAAAACAACAAGAAAGATTTGAATTAGACTTTATTCTTGAACTTGATGAAGTATTCGAATATGGGAAATCAATTCCAGTAAGAGCAATTATTATAAATAAGGGAAACAAACATGTATTTTTATGTGAAATGGATGTTAAACTTAGAACTCTAGATTTCGAAATTGTATCACCTGATGGTTTTATTGTCCACTATATTGGACCTTTTGAGGGTAAAGCAAAAGCTGTAAAACTTGAGCCATGCCAAAGTATTATTATAGAAATTAATTTGACAGCATCAAATGTAACTTTTGGAGAAGTTATGGAGAGTCCATATGGTTTGTTTAAAGCATTCTCGTTTATACCAGGAACCTACACAATAAAAGGATTATACAATTCATATCAAGCGCTAACAGTTGATACTGCAAACTATTTTGAAGGAGAACTATTTTCACCCATATATAAATTTACAGTAAAATCCTAATCTGCTCTAATTTAGAAAAAAACAATTCCCTATTTTTTTATTGGATTCTTTCTTTAAAATAATTAATAATTTCACTTATCTTTATTCTAATCTGTTTTGTAGTGTCACGATCTCTTATTGTTACTGTTTTGTCTTTTAGCGTATCATGGTCAACTGTAACACAAAAAGGAGTTCCAATTTCGTCCATTCTAGCATATCGTCTACCAATTGACCCACTATCATCATAATACGTTTTTATTGCTGCATCTCTTAGATTTTTATCAATATCTTTAGCAATTTTTATCAGATTATTATCATTAATAAGTGGTAATACTCCAACCTTTATAGGTGCAATTGTAGAATTTAATTTAAGAATCTTATAAAGTTCGCCTTTCTTTTTACCTTCATAATAGTTATGCTCAAGAATGTAATACAAAATTCTATCTATTCCATAGGACGGTTCAATTACATGTGGAACAAATTTTTCCCCTATTACTTTTTCTTTTTTTTGCCTTATTTCATAGCAATTTTCTGGAATCTTTATCTTTTCACCATCAAGAGTAACTGTTATTTTTTTACTTTCAGATCCATCCATTTTTTCAAGTAGATCCTTGATTTTACCTGCTTTATCTTTGAAAAATGGACCTAATACACCCATATTTGGGATGATTTTTTTTACTTCTACTAATTCAGGTTTTTTAAATTTTCTATATGCATACATGTCTGTTCTAGATGATTCAATATGTGCATTCAAGTCATAGGCTGATCTATCTGCAATACCAACACACTCTACCCAACCAAAACGCTCGCTATACAGCTCTGCATCCCAACACTCAGTTGCATAATGAGCAAGTTCATTATCTGCATGCTTTCTAAATCTGAATTTTTTAGGATCAACTCCAGCAGTTAGCAAAAAATATTGTGTAAGATACATATAATAAGCAAGGGCTTGATTATTAATAATACCACTTTTTACTGCATCTTCAAGGGAAATTTCTAGTTCTTTTACATTATCAAAAAGGATTAATTTTTCATCCTTAACACTTCTAAAATTTGTGTGAGTTTTATCTTTTGGATCAAAAAAGATTTCTGCCTCAGCCATTGAAAATTCTCTAAGTCTGATTATTCCCTGCCTTGGAGAAACCTCATTTCTATATCCTTTTCCTAATTGAATAACACCAAGTGGAAGTTTTTCTCGGCCATATCTATAAAGAAGATGAAAATCTGTAAAGATTCCTTGGGCAGTTTCAGGTCTTAAAAAAGCGTCTCTTGATTTTCCAATTCCAATTTTTGTTGAAAACATAAGATTAACAAAATAAGCATCCTTTAGATTTTCTTTACAATTTGGACATTTTACTATTTTTTTTTCAACAGCTTCTTCTGGGCTTAAACCTTCATTAATTATATCTTCAACTTTATAAGATTGCTTGCATTTTTTACAATCAATAGTAAGATCTGTAAATTCATCAACATGACCTGATGCTTTTAAAACTTCATAAAGCGTAATTGTTGGAGTATGAATCTCCATACAGTTATCTATCAATAAATAAATTCTTCTCCATAGATTTTCAATGTTATTTTTAAGCAGAGAACCAAGAGGTCCATAATCATAAAAGCCAGCTACACCCCCATATATTTCAAAAGATGGAAAAATAAAACCTCTTCTTTTTGCAAGCATCATAATTTTATCATAAATATCTTCAGGCATGAATGTAGATCTCCTAACCATGAATTAAAAAAGTAAATAAAATAATGGAATTTAAAACATGCAGGCTAATAAATCAATATCTGTAACCATTCCAAGAAGTCTATCATTTGAATCAACAACAGGAATATGACTGATATTGTTTTTAAGCATTTTTTCTGCTACGTCATTAACGGAGGTGTGTTTATATGCCTTAACCACATCTGAAATCATTACTTCTTTTACAGCAACTTGAGGTAAGGAAACTTCAGATGTTGAATAATGAAGTCTAACTGTATCTCTAATTCCTTCCCAGGTCCAGGCATCCTCATCGCCACCCATACCTATATTGGTCTGTGAAACACTTTCTCTAATATGGCTTAATTTAAACAAGTCACCATCTGTAACAATACCACATAATTTTCTTTCATCATTTAATATTGGTAGGGCATTTTCATGTGTGATATTGATTATTTCCATTATGATATCAATGGGAGTTTCATAATAAACTGGGACAACAAGGTTAGTAAAATATTTTTCAATATCTTCTTTGATATTTTTATGAAGACTTCTTAAAATATCTGTTGGACTAATAATTCCAATCAAGTGTTTCCTGTTATTGATTACTGGCAAGCCATGTATTCTATGTTCATAGAGTAATTTTGCAGCATCTTTAACATCAAAATCACGTTCTACAAAATGAAAATTATCACTCATTATGAGGGCGAGTTGGTCTTCTTCAGGATTTTTAAATATATCGGTTCTTGTAACAACACCTACAACAACTTTTGTATCCTTTTTTAAAATAGGCATTCCTGACTTATTGTGCTTAGCAAGGGTCTTTAATACATCTTTGACAGTTCCAGGAACATATCCTACAATTAAGTCCTCGGACATCACATCTTCAACTCTCACATTTATTCCTCCAAATTGTTAATTGAAATATATAATGGTTTTAAAGTTTTATTATTCAAAACCACAAAATTGGCCTTAGAGTTGGAACCTTGAATGTCACATTTCAGATTTAAAGCTTTCCTTGCGCCAAATGTTGACATATATAATAGATCATATTTTGAATTTACCTTTGAAATTGACAAAATATAATGAATTTCATCTAAAATATTAGGAGTATTTAACATTGCATTGTCTGATCCAATAAGTAATTCAATGCCAACTTTTTTCATAAGTTCAAAATTGGGCCTAAGCCCAAAAAAGGAGTTTGCTCTAGGACAAACTATAACTGGAATGTTATTTTCTTTAACTTTAAAAAAATCTGATTCTGAAGCTTTAATCATATGAACCAAAAAATCTGGTTTCAGATCAAGAATTTCATCAATGTTTTCTTTAACTCTTTCATTAGCATGCAGGGCAAATATCTTATTTTTTGCCTTTGCACGTTCTGCAACTTTATATAACTCTGAATATTCCCAGTCAGAAATACTACTTATAGCAATACCATCAGAGTTTTTTAGTAATAGATCTATTTCATTTTTATCAAAATTTAAAGAGTCAGGCCTTGAAAGAATAATTGAGTTAATTGACCGCAAACGCAAGGCCGATTTCAATTGACTAATTCCTAAAATTCCATTCTCCCTAAAATCACAAAAAAATTGCGTTCCACATTTAATCATTATATCTAATGATTTTTCCATACCTTCAATAATTTCTTCATCAGATGCCTCTCTTAAAAATCTATGTTTAAGTCCATGAGGTGGTGCAACCAATTCTTCAATATTTTTTGGTAAATCAATATTTTTCTCTCTGATAAAAGAGTCACCGATATGAGTATGGGCATTTACAAACGTAGGTACAATTAAACCTTTACAAATGGGCTTTTTTTGTGGCAAGCCTTTTCCAATTTCAATTATTTTTCCTTTATCAAAAGAAATATAGCCTTTTTTAAGGCCATCTATAGTTAAAATTTCACCTGAAATATAATCCATTAAATCAAGGTAAATAAAGAAAATGGGTTTAAATCTTAACCCATATCAAGTTTAAGCTATTTTTCTTTGAAGTGTAAAATATCCTTAAGAGTTCCTTCTCTCTTTACCTTTGGTCTAAGAACTGCTTCAACAGGCATTCCACAAAGGTCAGAATCAAAAGAATCTGTATTAATAATTCCAAGGATTGAACCATCTGTATTGTCAATTTCTATTAATCCTACTACTTTTGGTTTTTTAAGTTTTTTTCCATACGTATCAATTGTTACAGTTGTATGAAGTTTCACTGTTCCAGAATTAGGTACTTCAAACCATTGATTATCAGGTATATCAACAAAACAATCCTCACAGTACGACCTTGGTGGGAAAAATACTTTTTTACATTGTGGACATTTTGCAGCAAGAAAACTATCATTTTTCATTAAATGTTTAAAGAATTTATCACCTGCAACTCCACTAGTATAAAAATAATCAGCTTGCATGTTTCCACGCCAGTGCATAGGTGATGTTGGATCAGTTTGCTTTTCAAAAAATGTCATTATTTTTCACCTCCTTTTAAGGGTTTAAAATATTTAATATCGGTAATTGCACCGATGCGATCTTTTTCAGGCTTCCACACGGCTTTTACCTTCATTCCAATATGAATTTCCTCTGGACTCATTTCTCCGAAATAATGCATAAAACCATGTTGAGGAGATGCACCATCTATTGAAATAACTCCTATAAATATTGGTTTTTTTATCCTCCGTGCATCAGCATCAATATATGATATTGAATAGGTTTCAATGGTTCCAGTGTCTTTTAAATATATCCAATCATCTGTTGGCCTAAAGCAATATTCGCAAAACATTCTTGGAGGAACAATGATACGATTACATTTCTTACACGTCCTACCAATTATCCTTCCTTTTTTCAATTCCTGTAAAAATCTACTCATTGCAGGTCCAAGAGCCCATGAATATTGAACCTCAGGTTCCCACCAAGAGTAAGTTACATTTTTACTTGCTATATCTCTTGAAGATACTTGAGTTCCAGGTGCGTGTAATGGATATGTTTTTTTAACTGAAGTCATCATTTCTATTTCACCCCCTTCTCAAAACAATAACAGTTCCCATCTGCATAATATCACCCCAAGCCTGGCCTACTCCCACCTGAGGATCTCCAGGAACTTGCCTTTTCCCTGCCTTTCCGGAAAGCTGCCAAAAAAGTTCACAAACCTTCTGACCCATTGTTGCAGCAATAGGATTACCAACTCCTAATAATCCGCCAGATGGACAAATTGGTAAATCACCATCCCTTTGTGTTACACCTTCTCGAGTTAAAACGGGAGCTTCACCTTTATCACAAAGAAGTAACCCTTCCATATGATGCAGTTCCTTGTAATCAAATGGATCATAAGGTTCTGCAAAATCAATTTCTTTTCTTGGATTATCAATTTTTGCCATTTTATAGGCCATTTTTGCTCCATTTGCAACGTATCTTGGGAAATATAAATCCCTGTTTGTCCACATTGTACTATCAATATTCCAGCCAACACCATCTATCCATACAGGATCTTGAGAATACTTTCTAGCTACTCCTTCAGAACAAAGTATCAAGGCAGATGCGCCATCACTCGGTGGACTTATATCTAATCTTTGAACAGGCCAAGCCATTACTTCAGAATTTAACACATCTTCAACTGTAATATTTGCATCAGCTAATTGAGCACAAGGATGATCAACAGCATTTCTCTTATTTTTAACAGCTACTCTAGCAATATCTTCTTTTTTAATTTTATGAACTGTCATATATCTATTCATTTCCATAGCAAACAACCAAACAAGATTTGGATTCAAGGGTCTATCAAGAATAGGATCCCAAATATGTCTAAACGCAGTCTGTGGATGAGGAAAACAAGAACTCATTTTTTCTTCACAAACCACAAGAGCGACATCTGCAACACCAGATGCAACATGCCACCACCCTGCAATTGGAGCAAAAACACCAGTTCCTCCACCATTAAAAACTCGAACGTATGGTTTGTTTGCTGCAGCAGCACCATCTAAAAGATTTTCACCCTTCATATGAATGCCATCAAATGCATCAGGTGCACTTCCCATCACAACCATATCAATATCCTTTTTTTCAATAGATGTGTCGTCCATAGCCATTTTTGTTGCTAAATATGAAAGCTCCTTTCCAGTTTCTTTTAAACGCCGTCTAAATAGAGTCATACCAGCTCCGATAACTGCAACCTTTCTCATTTTCTATTCCCTCCCAAAAATAGCAACTGCGCCACTTCCAGAAGGAATTCCACGCCATGATTGTGCGATGCCAATATTTGCATCTTTAACCTGTCTTTTTCCTGCATGACCTCTAAGTTGCATTACAATTTCTAAAGATTTCTGCAAACCTGTTGCCTCAAAACAATTACCAACTCCAAGAGAGCCGCCAGAAATGTTTGTAGGTAGTGAACCATTCAAATCAAATTCTCCTTGCTCAAGCATCTTTGCTGATTCACCTGAATCAGCAAAACCTATTGCTTCGAGATGCTGAAGTTCTTTATATGAAAAACGATCATCTACTTCAGCAATATCTATTTCTTTTCTAGGATTATAAATTCCTGCCATTTTATAAGCTAACTTTGATGCCTCTGTAGCATATTTTGCATTCATTGATCTAGTAGATAACCATGGAGTTTCTGAAAACCAGCCAAATCCTTTAAACCAGATTGGTTCTTTTTCTAAACCTTTTACTGTTTTTTCATCTGCTAATACAAATGCTATGCATCCATCAACATTGGGACTTATATCAAGTCTTTTTACTGGTTTAAAAAGATATTCTGATCCCATTACATCATCAATAGTAATATTTGCCTCAAACTCAGCATAAGGATTGTTAAAAGCATTTTTTTTATTTTTAACTACAACTTTTGAACAAGCTTCTTCAGTAATTCCTGTTTTTGCTAGAAAATGTTGCATTTCAAGTCCTGCTAAAAAATAAGGATGAATTCTATTTTTTTCATCCGTTTTACCAATTATAGGTTTTGGCGACTCTTTAGAATATGATGGGCTTCCAGCATAATTTTGTCTTTCCATGGGTCCAGAAATAGGTTTTTCAAAAATTGGATCATAGGCATGTAAAACAACATCACCAAAAGTTAAAAGATCAGAGATTTTACTATGTGCCTCAACTGCTACAACATCCATTTGTCCTGTTTTTATCTGCATATACGCGTTTCCAAGTCCATATATCCCATCACCACAAATAGTACAACAAGGCTTTAATGTAGCACCAATTTGATCTGGAACAAATTCATCAAAAATACTGAAACCTTCCCAGAAATCCTCAGCACAGGTAATAAAACTATCAATATCTTTTCTTGGATCAATTTCTGCATCAGAATAAGCCTTTTGACAGGCTTCAAACATCAGTTCTTTCCATCCTATACTAGGAGTCTTAGAACTAAAATTTGTGTATCCAATCCCAACTACAGCTACTTTTCTTCTCATGTCTAACCCCTCTTCGGCAAGAGACGAAAAAAATTTTTTAATGCCTCGCCTCACTCATTATAGTAATAGATAAACACTTGAAAAAGGTTATCGTTTTTTGCCGTAATTAAATATTTATTTTGGAAATAATATTATTTTATCATTTTATTTAAATTGCATTGGCAATTTCTTCAATTGCTTGAGGATTTTCAACAGCTGAAATATCACTAAGATCTTTACCTAGAAATTTAGCTTTAATAATCCTTCGAACAATTTTTGCAGATCTTGTCTTGGGAAGATCTTTAACAAACTTGATGTCACGTGGCTTTAATGTTTTCCCCATTATCTTAACAACCTGATCTTTGAGTTCATCTCTCAATTTTTCACTAGATTTATAATTTGGTTTTAAGACAACAAAACAAACAATATCTTCACCCTTTAATTCATCAGGAATACCAATTGTTGCAGCTTCTGAAACAGCAGGATGTTCAATTAATGCAGCTTCAATTTCAGCAGGTCCAATTCGTCTCCCTGCTACTTTTATTGTATCATCACTTCGTCCATGAAGAGACCAAAAACCATCTTTATCAATTTTAGCCCAATCCCCATGATACCATATATTTGGCCATTTAGACCAATAAGTTTCAATATAACGATTTGGTTCATTCCAAAATCCACGAGTCATTGATGGTGCAGGTTTTTTTGCAACAAGATGCCCCATTTTTCCTCTAATAGGTTTTCCGTCATCATCAAAAACATCAATGTCCATTGCTAAACCTGGTCCACGAAGTGTACAGGGCTTAAGGGCAGTTATTGGAAGTGGGGATAAGAAACACCCGACAATTTCTGTTCCACCTGATATATTTATAATAGGCACTCTTTTTCCACCGATTTTTTCGAAAAACCAATTCCATGAATCAGGATCCCAAGGCTCACCAGTAGACCCCAAAATTCTTAATGATTTAAGATTATGTTTCTTAACCCATTTATCACCATATCTCATTAATAATCGAATTGCTGTAGGTGAAATACCAAATATAGTAATTTTATGTTTTTCAATAAGTTCCCAGAGTCTATCTGGATTCGGATAATTCGGAGCTCCTTCATAGATTACAATAGTACTACCAAAAGATTGAACTCCAATTATCATCCAGGGCCCCATCATCCAACCAATATCAGTTAACCAGAAAAATATGTCATCTTTCTTTACATCAAAATAGTATCTTAGCTCTTTGGCAATTTGTGCAAGAGCACCACCATGGGTGTGTACTGTTCCCTTAGGTTTTCCAGTGGTTCCAGATGAAAATATTATCATTGCATAATCTTCGGAATTCATCCATTCTGTTTTACATTGACTAGATTGATTAGAAATAATTTCATGCCACCAAATATCTCTTTTTTCATTCCAAGGAATTTCTATATCCAGCCGTTTATATACAATTACACGTTGAAGAGAGGATACAATATTTAATGATTTATCAGCTTCTTTTTTGATTTCTACTATTTTTCCTCTTCGAATTGAGCCATCTGCAGTAATTAAGACCTTAGCTCCTGCAATATCTAATCTTGAAGCGAGTGCATGACCTCCAAATCCAGAAAATATAGGAATGCTAACAGCTCCGATTTTCATGCCTGCTATAAAGGCAATAACAATTTCCGGAACCATAGGCATGTAAATACCAATTCTATCACCTTTTTTAATTCCCAATTCCTTTAAAGCATTGGCAAATCTATTAACTTTAAAATAAAGTTCTTCATAAGTTAATTTGCAATTAGAACCCTTTTCATCCTCCCAAATAATTGCAATATTTTTTTTTATATTGGGTTTTATATGTCTATCAAGAATATTATGAACTATGTTAATTTTTCCTCCGATAAACCATTTAGTCCATTGAATACCCTTTGAATCATCAAAAACTTTTTCATAAGGTTGAAACCATTCTAGATTCATATCTTTCATTGCTGCATTCCAGAACCATTCAATATCATCCGTAGATTTCTTTATAAGTTCTTGATAGTCTTTGATATGATTTTTTTTCATAAATTTAGTAATATTTGCTTTTTCAACATATTTCTTACTTGGCTCCCAAACAATCTCTGACATCCTATTCAATCCCCCATAATATTTGATTTTAGTATTATAATTGGAAATATTAAGTTTATTACAATATAGTTTTGTTTTTTTTTATAAATTAGAAACTCTAAAATAGTCTAATTTATTTACGACTTTTTAACTTTATGGGGGTTGTAATTATATGAAAAAAAAATTTAAAGAAGGAGATATTATAATCACAGTTGATTATGATAAATGCACAGGCACAGGAGATTGTGTGACTGCTTGTCCTGTTGAAATATTTAAATTAGAGGATGATAAGGCAGTGGCAAAAAATATTAGTGAATGTATTGAATGTTGCGCATGTGTAAGCGCATGTCCCAATGAAGCTATTGAACATAGTTCTTGTTGATATTATTATTCAATTTTTAGGTAGTTAGGATAAACCGAAAGATTTATATTCACATTCTGTATTCAGTATCAAATTGTAATGATTACAATTCAGTAATTATTACATTATGGGTGAGATTATTGAATAAGTATATGACATTATTAAAACAGAATAATATGAAAGTAACTCATCATCGATTAGCTATTTTGAAATATCTTGATGAACACCATAATCACCCGACAGCTGAAGAAATATATTCAAAATTAAAGGCTAAGAATCCTTCACTTTCCAAAACTACAGTTTATAATTCATTAGATATATTGCAAAAATACGGAATAATACAATCATTAACTATATGTGGATCTGAATATCGATATGATTTCAAGGAAGGTATGCATCATCATTTTCTTTGTAAAAAATGTGGAAGAATAATAGATATAGATATAGCATGTCCTAATATCCAAAAAGTTGCACGTTATGGACATGAGATTGAAGAAGTTCATGGTTATTTTAAGGGAATTTGTAAAAATTGTATACAAAGAAGGAGTTAAAATTAGAATGAATCCTAAAACCTTACATAAAATTCCTTATGGAATGTATGTTGTTTGCTCTTGGAAAAAAAATAAAATAAATGGACAAATTGCAAATGCTTTATTTCAAGTAACTTCAGAACCTCCAACTGTTGCTGTTAGTATAAATAGAAAAAATCTCACTCATGAATATATTAATACTAGTAAGGTTTTTTCTGCATCAATTCTTTGTAATCATACACCTATGGAATTTATTGGAACATTTGGTTTTAAATCAGGTAGAGATATTGATAAATTTAAAAATATTAACTACAAACTTGGAAAAACAAAATCCCCAATTATCATAGATAATTGTTTAGGCTATATTGAAGCAGAGGTAATTAATCAGTTAGATGTTGGTACTCATACAATTTTTATTGGAAGACTAATAGATGCAGATATATTTACACAAGATAAGGTAATGACTTACGAATATTACCATGAAATAAAAGGTGGCAAATCACCAAAAACCGCACCAACGTATATTGGTAATTTAAACATAACTAAAAATAAGGAGGAAATAAAAATGGATAGATATGTATGTGACGTATGTAGATATATATACGATCCTGAAAAGGGAGATCCAAATAATGGCATTGACCCCGGGACAAAATTTGAAGATCTACCTGATGATTGGGTTTGTCCTGTATGTGGAGCAAGTAAAGATTCGTTTAGTAAGGAGTGATTAAACTGAAGAAATTTGAGATTAAACCTGATATTTATTGGGTTGGTGGAATTGACTGGAATTTAAGAAACTTCCATGGTTATTCTACTTTAAGGGGAACAACATACAATTCTTATTTAATCATAGATAAAAAAATCACGTTAGTTGATACCGTTAAATATTATCTTTTTGATGAAATGATCTCAAGGATAAAAGAAATAATTGATCCTTCAAAAATAGATTATATTGTCTCAAATCATGTTGAAATGGATCATTCAGGGTCTATACCAAAACTGCATAAACTTTGTCCAAATGCAAAAGTTATTACTTCAACACGTGGAGAAAAGGGCCTTAATAAACACTATAAAAAAGATCTAAATTTTAAAGTGGTACAATCAGGTGATATATTAAAAATTGGAAAAAGAACACTTCATTTTATTCATATTCCAATGGTTCATTGGCCTGATTCAATGGTTACATATATTCCAAATGATAAGCTTCTTCTACCAAATGATGTCTTTGGTCAACATATTGCTTCATCTGAAAGATTTGATGATGAATTTGAATGGGGTATTCTAAAAGAAGAGGCTGCAAAATATTATGCAAATATAGTAATGCCTTATGGAGATCAGGTTAAAAAAGCTCTTGAAGCTTTGTCAACTCTTGAAATCGATATTATAGCACCTAGTCATGGAATTATTTGGAGATCATTTATTTCTGAAATCATCAATGAATATAAAAAATGGGCAAATTATGAAACCGAAAATAAAGCATTGATTGTATACGACTCAATGTGGGGTTCAACTGAAAAACTTGCATATGCATTATTAAAAGGAATAGAAGAGACAGGTGTACCTGTAAAAATTAGAAATTTAAATAATACGCATATATCTGATATTATTACTGATGTAATTAGTTCAAAATTTATTCTACTTGGCTCTCCGACGCTCAATAACACAATGCTTCCTAGTATGGGAGGTTTTCTAACATATCTAAAAGGATTAAGGCCAAGAAATCGAATAGGTTTTGTATTTGGTTCTTATGGCTGGGGAGGTCAGGCGGTTGGTGAAATTGAAAAAATCCTAAACGAGTTATCTTGGGATTTACCAATTGAAAGTATTAATATCAATTGTATTCCTGACCAGAATGATTTAAAAAAAGCTAAAGAAATTGGAAAAAAGTTAGTAAAAAATATTAAAAAAATAGAAATATATAAAAAATAAGGAGGTAAAAAAATGTGTAAAAATTGTGGTTGTAGAATAAGTGATAAACCAATACAATATCAATGCCAATGTGAGGAAGATGAATGTGATTGTGGCATTATTGAGTTTGATGAAGAACCAAAGGCAACGCCCTACTGTTGTGGTGTGCCAATGAAGAAAATTAAGTAAATTAAAGAGTTAAAAGGAGGTAAATAAAAAATGCCAAAAAAGAAAGAAAATAAAATAAATATTAAGTCAAAAAAAGCAGAGGAAAAAATTCCTGAAAAAACAACTACCCCTACAGTTTGGAATCCATTTGATCTTATGGATACTATGGATAAATGGCTCTGGGAAGATCCTTGGACTCCATTCTGGCATAGACGTGGTTGGAGAAGTCTAATTCCAAAAGAAAAATGGTTTGATAGATGGTTAGATACAGATATTAAAATAACAGCAATTGATCTGATTGACACAGGTAAGGAGTATAAAATAACAGCTGAGATGCCAGGAGTTAATAAAAAAGATATCGAGGTAAATATAACACCAAATAATATAAGTATCTGTGGGGAAACTAAAACTGACACAAAGGATAAAGATAAAGGCTGGGTTAGAAGAGAAAGAAGTTATTCAACGATTTGTAGAACCATGATGTTTCCAGAGGAAGTAAATCCTGATAAGGCTGATGCAATATTAAAGGACGGAATTCTTGAAATAACTGTAACAAAGAAAACACCAACCACTGGCAAAGGTAGGAACATTCCAGTGAAATAAATTTTATCATTTTAATTGTACTTATCATTATAGACGATTAAAAAATTCCTAAATTAGGTGATAAATAAGAGTTAAAGTCATTATACCACCTAAATCCTATATAATTACTACGAAAAAACGATTGAAAAATTATAAATTATATGATTGGTGGTTTTGACAAAAAAAATAGTGGATGTGAAAGAAAATAGGAAAAGTAAAAGTATTTAGATGTAGAATCTGCGGAGATCCATATATTGGGAAAGATGCTCCAACACAATGTCCATTTTGTGGTGCCCCTCAAAGGTTTTTTGTTGAGGCAGATACCTGGGATCCGGATGAATTTAATGTAAAACTAAGTGAAGTAACTCATAAAAACCTTGAATCTGCATTAAAACTCGAATTGGATAACGCAGCTTTTTATGAATGCGCGAAAAATGCTGCTGATAAAGCAAAGGATCATTATAGTTTAGCAAAATTTAAAGCATTAATGAAAGTAGAGGGTGAGCATGCATCAGCTATCTCAAAATTCTTAAAGATAACCTCCCCTGAATTAAAAAAACAAAGATGTAATATTGATGCTAAGGCCAATACTAATGAAGGATGGGAGCGAGAAAATCGAGCGATAAAAGCTTATTCCAAATTTAAGAATGAGGCAAAAGAACCAAGATTAAAAGAGTTTTTTGGTGCATTAGTTGAAATCGAAACTGATCATCTCGATTTGCATGCTGAGTATTTAAAATAAAGGAGAATGTAATACAATGATTAGTAAAATAAAAGATGATTTACAAGATTCAATTCTTGAAACATTTCCTGTTGAATTTTCAGTTCTTGATAAAAACGACGATGTATTCGGTTGGAATAAATATAAAACAAGGATTTTTAAGAGACCTGAAGGTGTATTTAGTAGAAATGTCAGGAAATACCATCTGGAAATAAGTCTGGCAAAAGTAGAACAAATTCAATCAGATATAAAAGCTGGGTGTCAAAATAAAGCTAAGTTCTGGATTGATTTGGTATTAGGATTAAAGGGGGAGAAACATAAGATTTTTATCCAATATTTTACTTTGAGAGATAAAGAAGATAAATATCTTAGGTGTCTTGAGGCTTCCCAAGATATGACAAATATTCAAAAATTATCTGGAGAAAAAAGATTACTTAATTGAGGAGGAAAGAATTATGGATTTAAGTAATTTTGATCTTGAAGATTTGCTACTTGCAGCAATAAAAAGTGAGTTGGATAGTAATGATTTGTATTCTAACATGTCAAAAAAGACAAAAAATGGACTTTTACAAGATAAGCTTTTATTTCTTGCAAAAGAAGAGGAAAAACATCGTTTATTTATTGAAGAAATTTATATGAATCATTTTCCAGAAAATAAAATTATTTTGCCAAAAAAAAGTCCCGTACCTTTACCTGAAATAAAAATAACAGATGAAGAAATGCCGATGAGCCTACTTCTAAAAAGTGCAATGCAAGCGGAAATGACTGCAAGTGAATTCTATAAATCTTTAGCTGGACGATTTGAAGAAGGAACAAAAATTTACAACACTCTTTTATATTTTTCCGATATGGAAATTGGACACTTTAAGATTCTTGAAATAGAAAAAGAAAGTATGGAAAGATTTGAAGATTCAGACGTTTATTGGCCCATGGTACATGCGGGCCCATAATATTATATTGGGGGAAAATAATGAAAAGTCTAAAAGGAACACAAACCGAAAAAAATCTACTTGCAGCATTTGCAGGTGAATCACAGGCTAGAAATAGATATACTTTTTTTGCGTCGAAAGCAAAGAAAGAAGGATTTGAACAGATCTCTGGAGTTTTTCAAGAAACTGCAGATAATGAAAAAGAGCATGCTGAGGTCTTTTTTAAACATCTGCAGGGTGGAGATGTTGAGATTAAAGCTATATATCCAGCAGGAGTAATCGGGAAAACTAAAGAAAATTTACTGGCTGCCGCAGAAGGTGAAAAAATGGAGTGGGGGACTCTTTATCCAGATTTTGCAGAAATAGCAAAAAAAGAAGATTTTCCAGAAGTAGCTGCAAGTTTTAGACAAATTGGAGAAGTTGAATCCTATCATGAAAGAAGATTTCGAAAACTTCTAGAAAATGTAAAAATGAATCGCGTTTTTAAGAAAGAAAAAGTTGTAAAATGGAAATGTCGCAACTGCGGTTATGTCCATGAAGGACTTGAAGCACCAAAATTATGCCCGGCTTGTAAACATCCACAGAGCTACTATGAGCTTTGGATGGAAAATTATTAAAAATGGTGAACATAAATGTCTAAATTTGAAAACGAAAAAGATGCTATAAAAACAGCAATTCAAATGGAAAAGGATGGTTATTCGTTTTATAAAAAAGCTGCAGCACAAACAACAAGTGATATGGGTAAATCAATTTTTGAAAGCATTGCAGATGATGAACTACTACATCTTGAAGTTTTTAAAAAAATGTTTAATGATATAGTTGGAAAAGAAGAATGGAAAGAACTTGTTAATTCTAGTAAAAAATATTCAAATGTAAATATCTTTCCAAAAGATTTAAAAGAAGCAGTAGGTGCAAATCCTGATGTAAATGAAATTGATGCACTTAGAATAGCTATGGATAGTGAAAAAGAAGCAATTGATTATTATACAAAAATCAGGGATAATTTAACTGATTATCAAGTAAAAGAAATAATCAATGAAATCATAGAACAAGAAAAAAATCATTATATAATCTTGGAAGGAGAATTCAATCATATAAACACAACTGGATATTGGTTTGATCTAGATTATTTAGGAACATAAATTCGGAGGGATATAAACTGAGTAATGATATTAGACCAGATGCAGAACTTGATTGTGTTGGATATTATTGTCCCATGCCTATTGCTATGACAAAGGAAGAAATTGATAAAATTAAGGTTGGGCAAATTTTAAAAGTTGAAGCTGATGATCCAGCTGCAGAAGAAGATATTAAAAGATGGGCAAAAAGGACAGGACATGAAATTTTAAAATTTGAAAAAGAAGGAACAATTTTAACATTCTTTATAAAGAAAATGAAATGAGGTGTTTAAGATATGAAAGATGAAAATTCTATTTTATATGTTCAAACAACAGATGCACCTGAAAAACAATATTCACCTTTGGTTCTTGCACAAACTGCAAAAATGATGGATTTAAAACCTATAGTTTATTATCTTGGTACAGGGTTGAAAATTTTAAAACCAGGTGAAGCTGAAAAGATAAAACTGGGTAGTTTTCCAAGTGTTGCTGATATGATTAAAAAAACCTTAGATATGGGAATTGAAATATATGTTTGTGAGGCTTCAAAACAAATGCTTGGTTGGGAAAAGGTTGATCTTATACCCGGTGTAAAAATTGTTGGTGCAGGGACATTAAATGATCTTGCACTTGATGCAGGAGCAACAATGTGGTTTTAAGGGGAAGATATGAAAAGTATCTATTTAGATTTTGCATCTGCAATGCCTATTAATTCAAGGGTATATGAATTTGCAAAAAGGTATCTATTTGAAGAATTTGGAAATCCTTCATCTCTATATTCTTTAGGCCTTAATGCTAAACAAGCAGTCGAAGACGCAAGAGTTAAAATTAAGAATTTTATTAACGCTGAAAACGATAAATCAATCATTTTTACAAGCGGTGCAACAGAAGCAAATAACCTTGCAATAAGAGGAACAGCTTTAAGAAATATAAAAGATGGAAAAGAGCTTATCGCAAGCGCAATTGAGCATATTTCTGTATTAAATCCAATGAAAGATCTTCAGAAAAATGGATTTACTTTTAATTTATGTTCAGTTGATTTTAATGGTACCATTGATCTTAAAAAATTAGATAAGCTAATTACAAAAAACACAACAGTTACTTCAATTATGTATGCTAATAATGAAATTGGAACTATTGAACCAATAAAAGAAATTAGTAAAATTGTTCATGAGAAAGGAAAATATTTGCATGTCGATGCTGTAGCTGCAGCAGGAAAAATTCCGATAGATGTACAAAAAGATAGGATTGATCTATTGACCCTTTCTTCAAATGATTTATATGGACCTCGTGGGGCAGGTGCATTATATGTAAAACCAGGAGTTAGGATTCAATCAGTACTTCCTGGTGGTGGACAAGAAAGAGGCATTAGGTCTGGAACTGAAAATGTTTTTGCAATAGCAGGTATGGGTGAAGCTGCAAGAATTGCAAAAAAAGAGATGAAAAAAGAAAGTGAAAGATTATCAAAAATTAGAGACAAATTAATTAAAGAAATATTAAAAATTGATGAATCTTATTTAACAGGTCATAAAACTCATAGGCTTCCGCATCATGCAAGTTTTCGATTTAGTAATATCGAAGGTGAAAGTATACTGCTAAATATGGATATGTATAATATACAGATAGCAACAGGCTCTGCTTGTTCTCATAAAACACTTGAACCTTCGCATGTTCTAATTGCAATAGGACTTAAACATGAAGAAGCGCATGGGTCGATGGTAATAACATTGGGCTCTTCAAATAATTTAAAACAAGTCCCAATAATTGTAAGGGCTGTGAAAGAAACTGTTGAGAGATTAAGAAAACTTTCACCGCTTGGTAAGTAGAGGTGATGAATATAGCAAATGTCGGTTATAGTAAAAAGGTAATGGAACATTTTATGAATCCTAGAAATGTAGGTGTTATAAAAGATTATGATGGATATGGCAAAGTAGGAAATCCAGTGTGTGGAGACTTAATGGAGATGTATATAAAGGTAAAAGATGACATTATTACTGATATCAAGTTTAAAACCTTTGGATGTGGTTCGGCAATTGCAACTAGTAGTATGGTTACTGAACTTGCAAAAGGTAAGAGTGTGGATGAAGCTTTCAAAATAACACGAAATGATGTTGCAACCGAACTTGACGGTCTTCCACCTCAAAAGATGCACTGCTCCAACCTTGCAGCAGATGCACTTCATGCAGCTATAAAAGATTATAAAAATAAAAAGAAAAAATAAAGATATTGGAGGTAGTAAATTATGACAAAATTAAGAGAAATATACAAATGTAATATATGTGGAAATATTGTAGAAGTAATTCATAATGGTGTTGGAGAACTTGTCTGTTGTGGTGAACCCATGGAACTATTAAAAGAAAAAACTGAGGATTCTTCAGTTGAAAAGCATGTTCCATATATCGAAAAAACAAAGGATGGTGTTTTAGTAAAGGTAGGTCAGAATCAGGACCATCCAATGGAAGAAAAACATTATATTGAGTGGATTCAAGTAATATCTGATGAAGAGGCATATAGAAAATTTTTAAAACCTGGTGATAAACCCCAAGCCAGATTTAAAATTAGTGCTGATAAAATCACAGCTCGGGAATATTGTAATATTCATGGTTTATGGAAATCCTAATTTTAATTATTTGATTTCTAAAATTTTTCATCTTATAGGCTGATTAGAATGGTGAAAAGAAAGATTGTAAAAATTGACGAAGACAAATGCAATGGTTGTGGGCAATGTATTTTTAATTGTCCTGAGGGTGCTTTACAAATAATAGATGAAAAAGCAAGGATAGTCAGTGATATATATTGTGATGGCCTTGGTGCCTGTATAGGTTATTGCCCTCAAGGTGCAATAACAACTGAAGAAAGAGAAGCTGAACCATATGATGAGAAAAAAACAATGAAAAATATTGTAAAAGCAGGAAAAAACACAGTTATTGCACATCTAAGACATTTAGAAGACCATAAAGAAACAAAATTACTTCAACAGGCACTTAAATATCTTAAAGAAAATAATATTGAAGTAGATTTCAAAGCAAAATCAAGCGATAGCTGCATTGATCACATTGAATCTTGTCCTGGTGCAAAGATGAAAGATTTTTCTAATGAAAAAATTGATGAGAAAGAAGAGGGCGGTACTAGGAATTCTCAACTTCGTCAATGGCCAGTTCAACTTTTTTTAGTTCCACCATATGCACCATATTTTCAAGGTACGGATGTAATCCTTGTAGCTGATTGTGTGGCATATTCGGTTGCAGATTTTCATAAAAACTACCTTAAAGGTAGAAGTATTGCAATTGCCTGCCCAAAACTAGATTCTAATCTAGATATGTATGTTGATAAACTAATAAAACTAATTGATGGAGCAAAAATTAAGACGTTAACTGTTATGACTATGGAAGTTCCCTGTTGCAATGGACTTCTTGGCCTTGCAAAGAAAGCAACTGATAGTGCTTCTAGAAAAATACCTATTAAATCAATTGTTGTGGGGATAAAAGGAAATATTCTCAAAGAAGAATGGATTTAAAGAGGCAATTTATGGAAAAAAAATGTTTAAAAGCAGGTGAAAAAGCACCAGATTTTAAACTATTTACTCAAGATGAAGAGGAATTTAGGTTATCTGATTTTAATAAAAAACGAGTAATACTATCGTTTCATCCACTTGCATGGACTGGAGTTTGTTCACAACAGATGAAAGACCTGGATAAGCATTTTCAAGATTTTAATAAATTAAATACTATTGCTGTTGGAATTAATGTTGATTCAATTCCCTCAAAAAAAGCTTGGGCAAAAAGCTTGGGACTAAAAAATACAAAAATACTATCTGATTTTTGGCCACATGGAAAAATTGCAAAATTATATAAAATATTTAGAGAAAACGATGGTTTTTCAGAACGAGCAAATATTATAGTTAATGAAAATCAGGTAATAGAATTTGTTCGTATTTATGAAATATCAGAACTTCCAGATATAAATGAAATACTCACCTTTTTAAGAAATATGAATGAAGATTGATTGGAAAAGATAGTAAAATGAATAATTGTGGAGATGAATTCCAACAAAAAACAAAATACTCCCGTTTTCAAATGAGCGGAGGCCTTGATTGGAATAAACAACCTGAGCTTTATAAGGAAATTTTGGGTTGTAAAAAAATAGATCTTCCAAGACCTAGTGTTACATCAAATATGGCTTTGGATAGTTGTTTAAAAAAACGTAAAAGTATAAGGGATTTTTCAGACAAACCAATCAGCCTTAAACAATTATCATATCTTTTATGGGCTTCCACAGGAATTCAAAGAAATGAACATGGTTTTGATTATCGTACTGCACCATCTGCGGGAGCCCTATATCCAATAGAAACCTATCTAGTTGTAAATAAAGTTAAAGATTTACCAAATGGTGTTTATCATTATGCAATAAGGTCTCATGCTCTTGAAGAATTAAAATTGGGTGATTTTGGAATAAAAGCTGCAAATGCAGCTCTTGATCAATTAATGTGTGCAAAAGCAGCAGTTGTTTTTATTTGGACTGCAATTTTTCAACGCTCAAAGTGGAAATATGGTCAGCGTGCATATAGATACATATATTTAGATGCAGGTCACATAGGAGAAAATTTAGCTCTTGCATCAACAAGTTTAGGCCTTGGAAGTTGCCAAATTGGTGCATTATTTGATGATGAGGTAAATGATATTATTGATGTTAATGGAACAAACGAAAGCACGATTTATATGAGTGTTGTTGGAAATACTTACTAGGGGTGGTATTTTTGAATAAGTTTAAAAATCCTAAATTTGCAAAACTTTTAAATGAAAATTTCATCTGTATTAAAGTTGGTTGAAAAGAAAGACATAGTATTGACAAGCATATATATGACTGTTTGTCAATTAATGACCGGTGGCAGAGGTTGTTATGAGTTTAGATGATATTACTTATTTAGATGACTCAAATTGGGAAAAAACAGTTGAAAAGGGTGAAAAACCTGTAGTTGTAATGTTTTCAAGTCCAACATGTCCATATTGTAAGCAGATAGAACCATATTTTAATGAGTATGCAAAAGAATACAAAGATAAAATAATTTTTGGAAAAGTTGATATAACCAAAAATCCAACAATTGCCGTTAGATATGGAGTAATGGGAACACCAACTTTTAAGTTCTATTGTAAAGGTAAACCTGTTCATGAGTTAGTTGGTGCACTTTATCCAACTCTTATAAAAAAGGCAGTTGAAGAATCTTTAGAACATGGGGAAAAATGTGTCAAGAACGCAACATGGAATCCACCAGAAATTACAGGTTATGGTTAGGAGTTATCCAAAATGGATGTTAAAGAAGCCATTAAAACAAGACGAGCATATCGATCTTTAATTCCTTTTAAAATAACAAAAGATCTTATTAATGATCTTGCTGGGTGTGCACAAATTGCAGCATCTTGTTTTAACAATCAACCTTGGAGATATATTTTTGTTTACGATAAAGAAATGCTTAAGAAAATGCACGATGCATTATCTGATGGAAATAAATGGGCGTATAATGCATCCATGATTATTGTTGTTCTTGGCAAGCAAGATGATGATTGTGTTATTCATGATAGAATATATTATAGATTTGATATTGGTATGGCAACAGCCCATATTATTCTTAGAGCTACAGAATTAGGTCTTGTTGCACATCCGATAGCAGGTTATAGCCCTAAAAAAACCAGAGAAATTCTTGGAATTCCTGAAAATATTGATGTCATTGCACTTGTAATTGTTGGTAAACATTCTGATAAAATTGATCCCATCCTTTCTGAAAAGCAAATTAGAGATGAAAAAGAAAGGCCAAAACGAAAGCCTATAGATGATTTTGTATATATAAATAGATATATTAAGAAATCGTGATATTATGAAAATTGAACATGTAAATGGTAGAAATAAAGGAAAAATTATGCTTTATGCTCTTAGCACATGTGGATGGTGTAAAAAAACAAAGGAATACTTAAAAAAAATTGGTGTTGAATACTCTTTTGTTTATGTCGATCTTCTTGATGGAAAGGATAAAGATGAGGCAATTAAAGAGGTAGGCAAGTGGAATCCAAGAAGATCTTTTCCAACAATTGTGATAAATGATAAAATAAGCATTTCAGGTTATAAAGAAGATGAAATAAAAAAGGCGCTGGGAATATGAATAAAGTAGAGGCAAAAGAAATAGATATTTTATATAATAAGTTAAAGAAAGAAGCAGAATCTTCAGGATATCATCTTAATTCAGATGTAGATTTTACAAAAGATTTAATTAAAGGATTAATTATCAATGAAAAAAGATATGGATATCAGGCCTGTCCATGCAGACTTTCATCTGGAAATAAAAAAGAGGATTTAGATATTATCTGCCCTTGTGATTATAGAGATGCTGATCTCAATGAATATGGTGCATGCTACTGTGCACTTTATGTTTCTCAAGATATAATTAATGGCAAAATAAAAATAGAACCAGTTCCTGAAAGACGTCCATTAAAAAATGAAAGTAAAAAAATAAAAGAAAAACAGACTACAAAAATTGGAAAAGAACTAGATAAACCAGTTTGGAGATGCAAAGTTTGTGGATATCTTTGTGGGAGAGATGAACCGCCTGAGGTTTGTCCAATTTGTAAGGCAAAAAAGGATAGATTTAAAAGGTTTATGTAAGACCTTATCCTGCCCTTCCATTATTACATGCGTCTTCATTATCCATTGGTCTTGCATGTTCTGCATGTGCAGGTTGGGTACAAAGATCTAATGGAATTTTGGTCATAGATTTGCCACAACATTGTGGAATAGTTCCTACTTTTACTTTTACTTCTTTTCCACAATTTTTACATTTATAGGTCTCATCCATTTACATTTCTCCTATTTCTGAACAATTTCATTAATTTTTGCAACAATATGTTTTTTTTCTTTTTCAGGTAAAGATTGATCAAGATTTGGATATACCTTTTCTTCTTCAAAATTTTTATGTCTATTTAAAAATTCCCTAAAGCTATAAATATCTGTTAACACTCGCTTTTTTCGTATATCTTCTCTCCAATTGTTAAGTCTATTTACTATGTAATTATGTTGTTTGGTAAGCTCTGGAAGCATTTTATAACCTTCAAATACATCATCAGGGTTATATGATGTAAATATTGCTTTTTCTTCTGTAAAAATATGCTTTTCAAGCTCCCATTCAAATTTAATAAAAGCCTTTTCCATTGATTCAAAATCGTTTTTCGTTTCTTCTTCTAGCTTATTTATCAAATCTTCAATTTTACGATGATCTTTTACCATTAATTCAAGAATACTTATAGATTTGTTCAACATAATTAGATACCTCCATAGATTTTAAAGTCAGTATATTTTTCTATATTTTATATATTACCTCTTTATTTAAACTATAGTTTTCAAAATACTCTTATATGTATTACTTCATTTAGAAGCCTAAAAATCAAAAAAGAAATAGAGAAATATGACAGAATCTAAAATTAAAATTAAAATTGTTGACAATTGGCCAGAAGAGGAAATTGTTAAACTTTATAAAGCAGGAGGCTGGTGGAAAGAATATTACGATTCATCAGCAATTAAAGACTTGATTAAGGGGAGTTTTGCATTTGCAATAGCAATAGACAAAAATTCTAATAAATCAATTGGAATGGGACGTTTAATTTCTGATGGTGTATCAGATGCATACATCCAAGACTTAGTAGTTATTCCCAAATATCGAGAAAAAGGAGTTGGTAAGCAAATTGTAAAAACTCTTATTAATTACTGTAAAAAAAGAAAGATCACTTGGATAGGACTAATTGCCGAGCCATACCAGGAGAAATTCTATAAAAATTTAGGTTTTAAAATAATGGAAAAATATACTCCAATGATATATAAAGAGGAAAAGTAAAGTGCTAACTCTTGACGATTTTAAACCTGTTACAATTGAAGATAAATCGATATTTGATAAACATTATGAAAAATATCCTCCAATTTATAGTGATAATATTTTTACAACATTAATAAGCTGGAAAGAATATGCAGATTATCATTATACATATATTAATGAAAATTTAATGATTTATTCAAATATAAACAATCAAATTAGATTTAGACCGCCCTCTGGTAAATTAAAAAAAGATGTATTTGATCAAGTGTTAAATCTAGCAAAAAAGCAAGATTCAGATTATCCTTTTGGTGTTATTGACGAAGAAACAAAGAATTGGATGTCAAAACAATATCCAAAAATAAAATTAGACGAACATAGAGACTTTTTTGATTATATATATCTTTCAGAAGATCTTGCAAATCTAACTGGTTCATCATATGCAAAAATACGTAATCGACTTAATAAATTTAAAAAAAATTATCAATATTCTGTTGAAAAAATATCTGAAGAAAATATAAATGAAGTAAAAGAATTTTTAAAACGATGGTGTTTATGGAAAGATTGTGGTTCAGATCCTATCTTAGAAAATGAAAGAAAGGCAATACTTTTTTCTATAGGTAATTTCTTTAAACTTGCTTTATCTGGAATCCTTATCAGAATAAATAATGCAATTGAGTCAATTGCTGTATTTGAAGGTATGAATAAGGATACTGCATTGGTTCATTATGAAAAGGGTTCACCTGATTTTGATGGAATATATAAAGTAATTAATCAAGAAACTGCAAAGATACTTCAAAATAATTATAAATATATTAACAGAGAATCTGACATGGGAATTACTGGATTAAGAAAGGCAAAACTATCATATCGCCCTCATCATATGATTAAGGTTTTTCATATGAATAAGAGTAATTTTTTTAGTTAGTATATTTTATTCGTCGTCGCATCCCGGACAGAATAAATTAAATTCACCACTTGCTCTTAGAAGTTTACATATTCTGCAAGTTTCAGGTATTACAGATCCCCCTCCATTTTCTATTATGTTTTGTGCGGATAATTTAATTTCACTGAGAAGATCTGTATCAGATATTTCGATTCTACCACGCTTTTTTGAAATATATTGACATACAGCAGCAGGAGTTATTCCTAACTTCTCTGCTGTTTCTTTTTGACTTAATCCATAATCGTTAATCATACTTACTGCGATTTCTTTTCTTATGACGGGCAACCCATTCCACATCATATATTCACAGGTAGTGCGTTTCATAATAGTGAATATCCATTTGTATACTTATAATTAACGATTGTTTATTTTTTTTAAAAACGATACATTTGTTCCATTTATTGATGGAAATATCTTTAATTTTTAGATATCATTTTTTTTGTAATTGTTAAATAAAACATTTTGTTAACTATTTTTGTATAATATGCCAATTTTTACCAAAAAATTTAAATACCGCTTAATGCATTAACAATTGTTAATCAGGGGTAAATTTGAAGAAATATTAATCAACTGAGGTGGTAAATAAAAAATTAGAATGAACTAATTGATTGGGGGTGCAAAGCAAGGGTTATCCCATCAGTTAATATCCCATCCTTTCCTCCTCTCTTCAATTTTTTTTTAAAAAAGAGACCCTTCCCTGCTTTTGCCACCCCTCTCATCCTTATTTTAATATAAAATCTATTATAAGTCGAAAAAATTTAATGGTTCTTATGGAAAAATTAATAACAAAAATACAAACCTTAAAAAAAAGCAATATTGAAAATAATGTACAACAGAGGATAAATGAATTCAAATCTGTTAATAAAAAATCAAATGATGAACTCTTTAAAGAGATGTGTTTCTGTTTAGTAACAGCAAATTACAATGCTGAAAAAAGCATAAAAATTCAAAATGAAATAGATAAATGTTTTTTAACAGATTCCAAGGAAGATCTTTCCAATAAATTAAAAAATTTGGGCCATAGATTTCCAAATGCTAGAGCAGAATATATCTGTGAATCATTAAAATATAAAGAAAATCTTAAAGAAATTGTTAAATTCCATGATAAAAAAGCTCTTAGAGAATGGTTTGTAAATAACATAAAAGGTCTAGGTTATAAAGAAGCAAGTCATTTTTTAAGAAATATAGGTTTTGAAGATTATGCAATTATTGATTTTCATATTATCAATATTTTAGTTAAATATAATATAATAAAAAAACCCAATTCTCTTACAAAGAAAAAATATCTTGATATAGAAGATTTATTAAAAAAAATTGCAAAAAAAACTGACCTTACTTTAGGTGAACTTGATTTATATTTATGGTATATGGAAACTGGAAAAATATTGAAATAAAAATTTTTACCTAAAGATTTTTAGAGGGAAACTGTATCAAGGGGGTGGTGATTTAATTGAATTTCAATTTAACAGGAGAACAAAAACTTTTTCAAAAGGTTATTAGAGAATTTTGTGAAAAAGAGTTAAAACCAATTGCATCAAAAATTGATAAAGAAGAGTATTTCCCATTAGGCCTTTATAAAAAGATGGGTAAAATGGGTTTAATGGGAATGACTGTTCCACAAAAGTATGGTGGAGCAGGTATTGATAAGGTTAGCTATATGATTGCGTTAGAAGAAATCTCTCGTTTTTGTGGTTCTACAGGTCTTACAGTAGAAGCGCATAATACCCTAGGTATTGGTTATATTTTCGAACATGGTTCTGAAGAGCAAAGGAAAAAATATCTTCCTCAATTAACAAATGGTGAAGAATTTGCTGCTCTTGCCATAACTGAGCCAAATGCAGGATCTGATGTTTCTGGCATTCAAACCACTGCAACTCTTAATAAAGATGAATATGTGATAAATGGGACAAAGCAGTTTATTACAACTGGTGATATAGCAAAAGTTACCGTAGTAATGACAAAAACAGACGTAAAACAAGGTTCAAAAGGAGTTTCTGCATTTATTGTTGAAAAAGACACGCCTGGTTTTAAGGTTGGACAATTAGAAGATAAACTTGGGCTTCGTGGCAGTAGGACAGCAGAACTTATTTTTGAAGATTGTCGAGTTCCTAAGGAAAATATGCTTGGAGAAAAAAATAAAGGTTTTTATGGAGTAATGGACACTCTTGATAGAGGTAGAACTGCAGTTGGTGCAATGTCTGTTGGAATAGCTAGAGGTGCATTAGAAGACAGCCTCGAATATGCAAATCAACGAGAACAATTTGGAAGACCAATTGGTAAATTTCAAGCAATTCGATTTATGATAGCTGATATGGCAACAGAGATAGATGCTGCAAGATTGCTTGTTTATCGGGCTGCGTTTTTAGAAGATAAAGGCCTTGCTTTTAGTAAAGAAAGTTCAATGGCAAAATTATTTGCATCAGAAATTGCCATGCGTGCAGCTAGAAATGCTATTCAGGTTTTTGGTGGATATGGATATACCCGTGATTACCCAGTTGAAAGATATTTCAGAGATGTTAAATTATGCCAAATCGGTGAAGGAACATCAGAAATTCAGAGGATCGTTATTGCAAAACGCTTAGGTTTATGAGATTAATTCATATACTCAACTAACTCAACATCTTTTAATATATTATCAAATAACATCTATTATATTTTCAAGAGGAAAAACAATTTTTAGTTATAATTTTAATAAAATTATTATACTGAACCAGCCATACCCCATAACCTTATTGAACTAAATTGGGTGGTTAAGATGGTTGATTATAAATTTTCAGAGGAACAAGAACTTTTTAGAGAGAGTATTAAAGAATTTTGCGCTAGCAAAATTGTTCCGAAAACTGAGAAATTAGTAGGTACAAGAAAGATGCCAGAGGATATCATAAAGGCATTGGCAAAGTTTGAACTCCTTGGCATGGTGATTGATCCTGAGTATGACGGTTTAGGTACTGATGTAGTGACAGCTGGGATTGCAGCTGAAGAGTTAGCCAGGGCTGATCTTAGCTGCGCAATTCCTGTTTTATTCTTAGTAGAGACTTCTTGGGGACACCTACTCGATAGATATGGGACAGAGGAGGCAAAAAAGGAGATATTACCTAAGATGATAAAGGGAGAACAAATTGTTGGTATAGCTACAACAGAATCAGACATTGGATCAGATTTAGGTTCTATGAAAACCAAGATTAGTAAAAAAGGAAATAAATATGTTGTCAATGGAGAAAAGATGTACATCAGTGGTGTAGCAGAGGCCGTAGAATATGGTGGAGGGCATGTTACACTTGCTAAAATGACACCTGAACTAGGTACAAGAGGGATGTGTTCATTTTACCTTCCTTTGAAGGATACGCCTGGTATAACACCAACCTATGTTGAAGATATTGGTAGAGAAAGTATTTCATGTGGTGGATTTGACATCAAAAATGTCGAAATTCCAAAGCATTATCTAATTGGGGAGGAAAATAAAGGATTCTACATTATACATGAGGGGTATGAACTTGCACGTGGGCTTATTTCTCTAGTATGTGCCGGTGCTGCATCTAAAGCTCTTGATAACGGGATCGCATATATTAAAGAACGTAAGGCATTTGGGAGACCGATAGGCAAATATGAAGGAATTCAATTTAAGTTAGCTGAACACTATGTCCGGATACAGGCCCTTCGTGAGTTGGGTTATAAGGCTCTTTGGACATATGATCAAGAACTACAAGGGAAGGCGTCGAGGTTTGAAGTCAGTTTAGCTATAGCAATGGCTAAATCTGTTGCCCCACTTTGGGCAGTTGATGCCATCAACGATGTTATGCAATGGCAGGGAGCTTTTGGGTATACTAAAGAATGTGAAGATCAGAAAGCCTGGCGGGGGGTACGTTCGTTTACACTTGCTGAGGGTTCTTCAGAGATCATGAAGCTAATTATAGCTAGGGAATTGCTTGGCAAGGATTTTTTAGCCTATCGATAATATCGGATAGGAATAGAAATGAAGCTGATCGCTTGTATAAAGCAAGTACCTGATACAACAGAGGTAAAAATTGATCCTAAAACCCATACATTAATTAGGGAAGGAGTACCTAGTATTTTGAATCCCTATGATCATTACGCAGTTGAGGAATGTGTAAGGATAAAAGGGAAGATTGGCGAGGGAAGTGTCACAGTTATTACAATGGGTCCGCCCCAGGCGCGAAGCGCTTTAATGAGATGTTTAGCTCTTGGTGCAGACAATGCGGTACTTATCTCTGATAAAGCATTCGCAGGTTCTGATACCTTTGCTACAGCTTTTACACTTTCTCTAGCTATTAAAAAACTTGGATCATTTGATATGGTTTTTTGTGGACAACAAGCCATAGATGGCGATACAGCACAGGTGGGACCTGAGCTTGCGCAGCAACTAGGTATACCTCAGGTAACTTATGTTGAAAAGGTTGATATAGACGATAAACACAAACTCACGATTCATAAACAAACAGAAGACGGATATAATATTCTAGAAACCAAAGTACCAATACTGTTGGCCCTTCTCCCACCTACATCATTTCAACCAGAGCATCCTCCAATGAGCAGTATATTAAAAGCAAAGAAGAAACCTTATAATGTTTGGGATGCAAAAACCCTTGGAGGCGATAAATCTAAATTTGGTTTGGAAGGCTCATTCACACAGGTAATAAAGACATATTCTCCACCACCACGCGGTAATTGTATAATTATAGAAGGAGCAAATAAGGACTCTGCAAAGAAGTTAGGAGAGATTCTTTTAAAAAACGAGGCTCTTACAAAGAGGTGAAGGCCATGGGGATAGAGATTATTCTTGACAAATGTACTGGATGTGGATTATGTGTTAAAGCGTGCCCATTTTCTGCAGTTAAAATCAAGAATAAAAAGGCTGAGATTCAAGTAAATTGTACACTTTGCGGGTCCTGTGTAGAGATCTGTAAGTTTGATGCGATAAATCTTGAGAGACCGAAACTGAGTGATAAAGACCTTTCAAAGTTCAAAGATGTTTGGATTTTTATAGAATTACGTGAACAAAAGATTAAAAAGGTGAGCCTAGAACTCGCTAGCAAGGCTAGAGAGATAGCTGATACTTTAGGAGAGAAAGTGGGGGCAGTGGTCCTTGGTGGAAAAGTCAAACATCTCTGTAATGATATAGCGGCTTATGGTGTTGACGTGATCTACATTGCCGAGAACGACAATCTCATAGAGTACAACACTAGTAACTATACTGGGATATTAACTGGTCTAATATCTAAGTATAAGCCTAATATCATGCTTTTCCCTGCGACTCATTTGGGTAGGGATTTAGCTCCACGTATTGCAGCTGCTTTAGAAGTAGGTCTAACTGCAGATTGCACTGGTTTATCGATAAAAGAGGGTTTGCTTCTTCAGTCTAGACCAGCATACGGTGGGAATATAATGGCTGATATTATATCACCGAGTGCGCGTCCTCAAATGGCTACTATTCGGCCCAATGTGATGAAAATTCAGAATCCAGATTTTAAACGGAAAGCAGAGATTATATCTATACCTGTAAATATAGATCTCAAGGCTATGAATATTATAATAAAAGAGATTGTTAAGACTTCTAAATCAGGGACTAAAAGTCTAGATGAGGCAGATATTATTATTTCTGGAGGTAGAGGTATGGAATCTGCTGAAAATTTTAAAATCTTAGAAGATCTAGCTGAAACAATCAACGGAGTTGTAGGCGCGTCAAGGGCAGCGGTTGATGCTGGCTGGAGACCACGAACAGAGCAGGTGGGCCAAAGCGGGAAAACTGTATCACCGAAATTATATATTGCATGTGGTATATCTGGTAAGATTCAGCATCAAGTTGGTATGAAAAGTTCTGATACTATTATAGCTATTAATAAAGATCCAGAAGCACCGATCTTTGAAATTGCAGATTGTGGTGTTGTTGGGGATCTCTTTGAGATTGTACCTCAATTAAATGAGGAACTTAAGAAAAAACTTAGTAAGGATTGAAAAAGATAGGGGAGGTGTTTTTATGAGTAATAATAAGCCAAGAGCGCGGCATGGTTTAGTAAAAGCTTTCAAAGAGGTATATATTCCCTATGGCGGCTATTGGAGTACACCCTTCTGCACATGGCAAGGAAGTTTCCAAAATCTCCATGCAATAAGGTTTGCTGCAGATATTGGTAAGAGATTTTTACAGGAGAATAAAATCTCTCCTAAAGACTTTGATGAATTAATATTTGGCATAACTATCCCTCAGCCCTCTAGTTTTTATGGTACACCTTGGCTTGCTGGTATGATTGGTGCTGAGCATGTCACTGGACCTATGATTGGGCAAGCATGTGCTACTGGTGCAAGAGGTGTTGAGTTAGCAGCATTAGGCATAGAATCTGGACTGCGAAAGAACATACTAGTAGCATACTCAGATCGATGTTCTAATGGTCCACTTTTAGTTTACCCAAACCCTGAAGCCCCTGGTGCCACTCAAGAAAAGGAAAGTTGGGTTTGGGACAATTTTGGAAATGACCCTTTTGCTAAAAATGCAATGGTTGAAACAGCTGAAAATGTAGCAAAAGAAGCAGGAATTTTAAGAGAAGAACAAGATAAGATTACATTCTTACGTTATAAGCAGTATCAAGATGCAATTAAAAATAATAACGCCTTTCAAAAAAGATATATGATTACTCCGATTGAAGTAAAAGATAGGCGAGGTCGAAAAATTATTTCCACAGTTAAAGGAGATGAAGGAATTTATCCCACAACCATAGAAGGTCTCCAAAAGCTTAAACCAGTAATACCAGACGGAACAGTTACCTTTGGAACTCAAACTCATCCAGCAGATGCCAATTGCGGCATTATTGTTACTACTTATGAAAAAGCAAAAAAGTATAGTAAAGATAAAAAAATAGTAGTCCAGGTTTTATCTTATGGAGAAGGTCGTGCAAAGAAGGGTTATATGGCAATGGCAATAATTCCGGCTGCAAAAATGGCACTTAAACACGCAGGTATTTCATTAAAAGATGTAAAAGCTATTAAAACACATAATCCCTTTGCAGTAAATGACATCTATTTTTGTAGAGAAATGGATATTGACTGGAAGGATATGAACAACTATGGCTCTTCTCTAATATATGGTCACCCACAAGCTCCTACTGGAGCAAGATTAATAATAGAACTCATTGAAGAGCTTGCTTTGAAGGGAGGAGGTTATGGATTATTTGATGGATGTGCAGCTGGTGACACAGCAGCTGCTATTGTTTTGGAAGTTAAAGTTGAATAATCTAAATATTAATTGTTATTTTTTAAAAAAGGGTGTAATGTTATGAAGATACAAAAGGTAGGTGTAATTGGTGCAGGAAACATGGGAAGTGGGATTGCACAAAAGATAGCTCAAGAGGGTATTTCTGTAGTAATGGTAGATATCAAAGAAAAATTTGTTCAGAAAGGTATTGAACTCATTAAAAAAACTCTATCTGAAGGCATTCAGAGAAATATATTTACTCAAGAACAAGTAGATATAATTCTTAATAAGATTAAAGGAACCACTGATATAAATGAAATTAAAGATGCAGATATAATAATTGAAGCTATTTTTGAAGATATTAATGTAAAAAAGGACCTTTTTAAACGATTAGATATAATATGCAAAGAAAAAACTATTTTTGCGACTAACACCTCATCGTTTTCTATATCAGATCTTGCTTCAGCAGTTAGCCGCAATAACAAATTTATAGGTCTTCATTTTTTTTATCATCCTGCTAAAAATAGGCTTTTAGAAATTATCCCAGGAAAATATACTAACAAAGATACAATTTCACTTGCTAATATTTTTTCAAATATGATCGGAAAAACTGCAATTCACGTAATTGATACTCCAGGATTTGCAGTTAACCGTTTTTTTGTTCCTTGGTTAAATGAGTCAACTCGATTGCTTGAGGAAGATATAGCAAATATTCCAACTATTGATGATATTGCGAAAAAAGTATTTAAAATACCAATGGGACCTTTTGAGTTAATGAATGTAACAGGAATACCTATCGCTTATCATTCAACCATAAATCTAGGTGAAAAATTAAGTGATTTTTATCTTCCAAGCAATCGTCTTAGAAATCAATTTGAGAAAAAAAAATTATGGGATTTAACTGGCAAAATCGATGCAACAAATGCAAATTTAATTGAAGAGCGTCTTCTTGGGGCAGTTTTTATAGTTGCGTGTTTTTTAATCGAAGAAAATGCCTCAACAATAGAAGATATAGATAGAGGTGCAAAAATTGGCCTTAGATGGGATAGAGGTCCTTTTGAGATAATGAATAAGTATGGTATAGAGTGGACTTATGAAATTGTTAAAAAATTTGTTGAAATACATCCAATGTTGAAAATTCCAAATATTTTAAAGCAACAATATGATAAAAAAGAGGAATGGAAGTTTAGTTACATTGATCTTGAAATCAAGGGAAATATTGCCAAAATTGTTTTCAATAGACCTGAAGCAATGAATGCAATTAATGAAGATGTTATAAGTCAATTAGATAAAAGATTTTCAGAAGCAGACGCGAATCCTAAAATTAAAGCAATTATTCTTGAGGGTGTAGGTAAAGCCTTTATTGCTGGTGCCGATATTCAATACTTTATAAATAAAATAAAAGAAGATAAAATCGATGACATATATAAATTTACAAAATACGGACATTCTGTTCTAAATAAAATTGATACATCAGAAAAAATTGTTATAGCAAAGCTACATGGTCTTGCTTTAGGAGGTGGAGCTGAAATCGCACTTTCTGCTGACTGTATTTTTGCTAATGAAAAAGGTAGTCTAGGTTTTCCTGAAACTGGTATCGGAATATATCCAGGCCTTGGAGGAACCCAGAGAACTACTAAATATATTGGTAAAGAACTTGCAAAATATCTGATATTTACTGGAAAAATTTTGGATGCTAAAACTGCAAAATCTATTGGTCTTGTGGAGTATGTTTTACCACCTGACAAAATTGACATAAAAATATCTGAGTTTGTGAATAGTGGGAAAATTCTTACTAAACCAATGAAAAAAAAGATTGAATTTCCAGAAAAATTCAAGAAATTAAAGGATTACTTTTCAGATTCAAATATTATGAGTATATTGGTCGGAGATGAAAAGTTAAATGAAATGGGACAGAAATTAGCAAAAACTATTTCTTATAAGGCACCTATTGCTATAAAACTTGCAAATAAAATAATAGATGAAGGTAGCCAACTTAATTTAAAAGAAGGTTTAAAGCTAGAATTAAGCTATTTAAAAGAAATATTTTCAACTCAGGATGCTTTAGAAGGTTTGAATTCGGTCATAAAAAAACAAAGACCAAATTTCAAAGGAATGTAATATTAAAAATATAAATACATTTTTTTAATTGAACCATTATTTATAGTTTATTAGATTTTAAATAAAGAAAGAAGAGAAGATATTTTTATTTAGCTAATCTTTGTAAGCAATAGTTCAAATAGCATTGCTATTCTTGGGAAGTAATTAAGAAGTCCTTTGAACCTATTGAAATATATGTCAGGTTGTGAACGGACTTTTGGATCATCACCGTTTTCAGCATTTAGTGTTGGATCTCCAAACATTGAATATTCAGTTATTGTTTTAAAATCACTTTGTTGCAATCTTCCTTCAAAGTTTGTACAATAACCCTTTATAGAATTAGCCCAAACTTGCCCTAGGTTTTTGGTATTGAATAATTCTTCGTGTGTGCGAACTTCAAGCCATCCAAAAAACCTTTCTATTGCAGCTTCTCCTTGAGAACCTCTGCTAAGTGCAGTAGCACCAAATGCAATAATTCCACCACCATTTGGGCGTTTCAGTGTTGTCCAAGATAAACAACTATCTGACTCAGTATATTCATTATTTAAACAAGCATGGTACATAACAATCGGATATTTCTTTGCATTTTTAATTGAATTTGCATCAAAATCTAATATATGCCAGCCTGACCATGGTGCAATAAGAGTTGGATTTGGGATCCATTTATTTTCGTTATTTGGTGGATGCGTGGCCCAACTCTTGGTACTACCATGACCTGAAAAATCAATGAAATCCGGAAGAACCTTTTTATAGGCAGCTGCAATATTTTGTTTAGTTAATTTACCTGTAGATGCCCAATTTTTAATACCTGTATAACCTGTTAATACATCTAAGACTGCTTGATTTGCAAATTCCCCTTCAAAAACCTCATCAGCAGGAGTTGCAACAGTATCTCCTCCAATAAGAACAATTTTCTTTGTCATTAGGTTATGTTTATCGTACCAGATTACTTTATCTATATAGTTATTTAGTTCACCTGTTGTATTACAGGGAATTTTACCTAAATAAATATCTGGAAGAAGATCCATATCTTGTCTGTCTCTTGGATATTCCCCATAATCTCCATCTTCATCGACATCCCAGTCAGCAAAGCCCATAGAACTATTATAAATATCAGCAAAATATAGATCACTTGGATAGTCTTCATTATCAATATTTATATATCTGACTGGAAATTTTTCATTATCTTTAACACCACTTCCAACAAGAATAAGATAATCTACTCCCCATGTTTCAATTGCATCTTTTATAAAGAATTTAATGCTTTCTTGAATGTCTGCTCCAGTAGGATAGATTTCATCAAGTGTTACAAGTTTTGTTCTTATATTCCTTCCTTCCTTATGATCTACAAATCTTTGTAGTGTTGTTTCAAATTCTGTTGTAGTTAATATTAACAAATCATATACATCGGGAAAAATAATAGTACTAGTAGGTGGTGTATATTTTATTTTTATATCTGCATTTTGTGCATATGATATGGTATTATCCAGAGTATTATATTGTATTGGATATAAACTTACTGCACAAACTATAACATTATCTTTACCTTCTTTTCCAGCAGCAGTTCTATAAGAAAACTGTTTCTGTGGATAAATTCCAAGCCCTGAATAAGATATTTCACTTGGTTTTTTAATGCTAGTTGTTTTATATGCCATTGAACGTATATATGATTTAGGAGTGGGTTCAATAAGTTTTGACAATTTTTGTGTTTTTATATTAGAATATGTTACTTCTACATTATCAATTTTTGTTCCAAATTCAAATGTATAAACCTTGCTAACAACTGGAATAAATGGCTTATCTTCGTCCCAATAATTAGAATTAGCTTCAGATAAACCAATTGAAATAAAACCTTCTTTTTCTATTAATTTTGGACTTGAAATTTTGATTTTTTCTAAAATTATGTTTTCTTTTTCCGTTTGTTCTATAGCAACAGCTCCTAGTCCACTAAGGACTAATATTCCTACCACTAAAATTGGAAATATTTTCTTCAATTTCTAACCCCCAATATTAACATATGTTAACTCATTATATGTTTAAATTATTTAAATGTTTGTAAAAATTTTTTGATGATATATTAGTAATGAAAATTAAATTTATATACCTCATACATATTAACAATTGTTAAATATTATGGGGTTTTGATATGAAAAAAATAAAAAAAACAGGTCTACTAGTTATTTTATTAGCATTCTCAATTTTAACAATTGGAATAGTTAGTGAGGCATCTTTTATTAAAAATGACCAAAATAAAGAATCAACTCATGAGGAAAAATCAGATAACATAATTCAACAACAATTATTTGATGCAGATTTAACATTTTATTTATGGGAAGGTGAAGGCTGTGGTTGTGACCCAATTGTGAATGCATCTATTTTTGCCGTTGGTGGAGAAGGTAACGATTCGGGCTTTACTGATGAAGATGGAAAATGCGTATTAACTCTCTTTATAAATAGTGAATATAGAGTAGAAATTCAAGCAGAAAAATTCCATAGAATTTTATTTGATATTGAAGTTATAGGTGATCAGACCTTTAATTTTCATATGAAAAAAGAGGTGAAACCTAGATTTAATTCTCAACCATTAAAAAATATTTTCATTACAAAACTCTTGAAATATATATTACTATAAATTATCTATTATTTTTAAAGTTGATTTATGAAGATACTAATTTATATCATCTATTTAAGCGAATAACTTTAAAAACATAATTTTGTTTTTAAAAAATATATGAAATTAGGAGTATTATTTACAGGAGGAAAAGATTCTACTTTTGCTGCATATTTAACAAAATATTATGGTAATGAGATTTCTTGTCTTATCACTCTTTTATCTAAAAATCCTAATAGTTACATGTTTCATACTCCTTCAATTTCAAAAGTCGAAAAACAAGCAGAAATTATGAACTTGCCACTGATTACTCAAAAAACAAAAGGACTAAAGGAAGAGGAATTAAAAGACCTTGAATTTGCAATAAAAGAAGCTAAAAATAAATTCAAAATTGAAGCTATTGTAACAGGGGCAGTAGAATCTGTGTATCAAGCATCAAGAGTTCAAAAAATATGTGATAAACTCGATTTAGATTGCTTTAATCCTTTATGGCAAAAAGATCAATTTGAACTTTTAAATGATTTAATAAAAAATAAGTTTACTACTATAATTACCGGTGTTTTTGCATATCCTTTAGATGAATCATGGTTAGGAAGAAATATTGATATGAATTTTATAAATGATATCAAAAGATATTATAACCAATATAAAATAAATCCTGCAGGTGAAGGTGGGGAGTTTGAGACTTTTGTTCTTGATTGTCCATTATTTAAAACAAATTTAGTTGTAAAAAACAAAATTATTGACGGTAAGAATAATTCCTGGAGAATGGAAATTGATTTATTATGATTTTAATAGTTCAAATATGTAAAAATAACCTTCATTACCTTGAATTTGTTAAACCTATTGAGGATATATTAAGAAAAAATCATATAGAATTCAAATCTATACATTATAAAAATATTTCAGCTGAATCAATTTTTGAATCAAAAAAAATAATTATAGCTGGAACCAGTCTAAAAGATAATACTTTTTTAAAAGATATTAAAAAATTTTATTGGATCAAGAAGACAACAAAACCAATATTGGCAATTTGTGGTGGAATGCATGTATTGGGGTTACTTTTTAATGGGAAATTAGAAAAACAACAAGAAATTGGCATAATAAAAATTGTTTTTTATAAAAAATTTTTTGGATTTAGCGGTTCAAAAGAAGTGTATGAGCTACATAATTTTTATGTCGAATCAGAAGAATTTGATATTATTGCGACTTCAAAAAATTGTCCCCAAATCTATAAACATAAAAGTAAACCATTTTATGGAATTTTGTTTCATCCTGAGGTAAGAAATAAAGATCTTATTTTAAATTTTGCGAATCATTAATTAAATAAAAATTTTTATACGAACTAATAATTTATTGATATTTTTTATATAAAATGTAATAATATCTAAGGCAAAATTTTTATAAATTAAAAAATATTACTACCTATATAAAGGGGAGTGAAAATGAAGAAAAAATATATTTCAATTTTTATAATTCTTTGTCTTATAGGTGTAAATATTTCTATTGTTTCAGCTGATGATTATGAAATAGAAAAAAATAATAAAATAAATAATATATTAACAAATAATAATTATAATGGTTATGAAATCCAATGGGAGATGAATTTTGGCAAGGAACTAACCTATGGTGGACGATTTGAAGGTCCACAACCTATTGGTGACTGTGACAATGATGGTAAAAATGAATTGTTAATCGGTGGAAGAGACGGTAAAATTCGAGTTTTTGAATGGGATGAAAATAAACAAACCTATTTAGAAATGCATACACTTTTTTGCCCGTTATATCCACAGCAATGTACAGATCCTGGAGGATTTGCAATTGGTGATTTAACAGGTGATGGAAGAAATGAAATTGGAGCAACATGGGGAACATCTGTTCACAAATGGAATGGTAAAAAATATAGAACAATTGGATTAAATTCGTGGATATTTAGAAAAGGTGGAGGAAGTGCCGATTGTTATATTGGAGATTATGATAATGATGGAAAAAATGAATTAATAGTTGCGGGAGGACCTTTTTATCAAGGGAGTACAGTTCCTGAAATCGTAATATACAAAATGACAAATTTTGGACTTATAAGAGAAGCTGTTTGGGATGCACCAGATGATGATTACACATATATTTATATGCCTGGTATGGGCGATATTGATGATGATGGTGAAAATGAAATTGTTTGCGGTTCAGGATGGGATGTATATGTTTTAGATTGGAATAAAAATACCAAAAAATTTGATGAAACTATTATCAAAAAAACAAGTGGCTATTATTATCCATTTGCATGTGTGTTAAAAGATAGCGATATGGATGGTAAAGCTGAAATTCACATTGGATATATGGATCCTTTGATTTCAATTATGGAGTGGAATGGAGTTGATTATGAGGTTAAATTCGAAAAAGAATGGCCTGAAGAAGGTTCTATTATTGAAGGTGTAGATGTTGGCGATGTTGACGATGATGGGTTAGCTGAAGTTTGTGTAGGAACGGACCTAGTACATATTCTTCAATGGAATGGAAGTACATATATTGAGGAAGCTGTTCTTCCAACTTTTGGTGATTTAGCAGTTGTTTCAATTGGTGATTGTGATAACGATGGTAAAAATGAGATTAATGTAGGTTCAGTTTTTGCTTACCCTGGTCAATCTTATATGTCATGGGTATTTAAATATGGTTATAACCCTCTAAAGAAATCCCCAACGAATCTGGCAACTGGTAATTTAAAGGTTTATGTAAAAAAATCATCAAACAATGAGCTTATTATAAATGCATCAGTTGCAGCTTGGAACCTGGAGACAAAAACATGGTATGATATTCAACCTAAAAGTGACTCTTATAATACATACACTAGAAAATTTCTCCCTGTAGGAGAATATTTATTAAGAGTTCAAGTGGAAGGATATGAAAAAAAGGAAACAACAATTACAATTAATTCAGGTGAAGAGACAACCCATACTTTTACATTAAAATATGTACTGCCTCGTTCTTATCACCCTTATGATATACCAAATTTTATTGAACGCATTATAGAATTTTTTCCCAACATACATAAAATATTAAGATTTTTATTTATGTTTTAAAAAGTCAAAAATTTAATTAATTAAATAGAGTGTTATTTAGTTTGAAATGGAGAAAAAAATGAATAAAATAGTAATTTTAATTATTGTTTGCGCTGTTATTCTATCAACAGTTTTACCTGTATCAAGTGAAATAGTAAAAAATGAAAAAAATAGTCTTTCAAAAATTACCAGAATATCTAATTTTAATAAAAAAGATCTAGATTTTCAAAAATATGATTATCTTGATTTTCCTGTTATGCATGTTCCCCTGATTTTTTTAGAACCAGATGAAACTTCTCCTAAACCAATTGCAAAAACAACACCTAGTCAATTTAATTGGATGAAAAAAGATGGAAAAGACTGGACAACTTCTGCAAAAAATCAAGGTAATTGTGGAAGTTGTTGGGCATTTGCAGCCTTAGGTGCACTTGAATCAGTTATAAAAATTAAAGAGGATTGTGCAGATTTGAACCCTGATCTTTCTGAACAATATATTCTTTCATGCCTTCCCAAATCTGGAAGTTGCCATGGTGGAAATTCTGCTAAGGCACTTAAATTAATAATGGAAACAACACCAGATGGAAATTATCATAATGGAATTATTCCTGAGTCATGTTTCGAATATTATGCAAATGATAATATACCATGTTCTAAAAAATGTGAAAACTGGGAAGAAAAACTTGTTCCGCTTTTAGATTATGGCTCTTGGAAATCAGATGGAAGTAATACTGATATAGAAAGAATTAAAACAGAAATAATTGAAAAAGGCCCTGTGGTTGCCTATATAATGGCAACAGAATCATTTAAAATATGGGGAGGAACGATTCACAATCCCAATGCTTATTTTTATCATTTATTTTCATTACCCTTTGGATTTGTAAATCATGTCGTGATAATAGTTGGGTGGAAAGATAGTTCTTTGGTTCCTAATGGTGGATATTGGATATGTAAAAATAGTTGGGGCCAAGAATGGGGTTATGATGGATTTTTTAATGTTGCATATAAGTGCTTAAATATTGATAGGCACATCATTGTTTGGGCCGATTATGATCCCCATAGCTTTGATTGGCCTCCCTATGTAGATACAGGTGGACCATATGGAGGATATCCAAATCAAGAAGTAACATTTGATGCAAGTAAAAGTATGGGCTTTGAAGGTAACATCATTGATTATTCTTGGGATTTTGGAGATGAAAACACTGGCTCAGGTAAAATTACTACCCACACTTATGAAAACCTTGGAAAATACACGATAACATTGACTGTAGAAGATAGTAAAGGAAATATTGCAACTAAAACCACAAATCTTTGGATACAAGAAACAAATGATAGACCAGATAAACCAACAATAAATGGACCCAGTAATGGAAAAACTTGGAGAACATATGAATATAGTTTTTCTTCAACTGATCCAGATGGAAATGATTTGCTATATTATATTGATTGGGGAGATAATCGGAAGGAAGAATGGATCGGCCCATATGCATCTGGAGAAGAAATAGCCTTAACTCATTTATGGACAACAAAAAACAATAATGAAATAAAAGTAAAAGTAAAAGACCCTTACAACGAAGAAAGTGACTGGGAAACATTAAATATAAATATACCTAGAGCTAGAATTCCATTTAGATTGCTTTTTTTTGATTTTATTAAAAACTTCTTTTATTTATTTAAATAAAGACAAACAGTAATAATAATCTTATTCTTTATGATTTATTGGAATTTGAAATGGTTAAAATCAGAAAAGCATTGATTAAAGATATAAATGAAATAACAAAGATTTACAATGAGTCCATAAGAAAAACAAATTCAACTTTTGATACAAAAGAAAAAACAATAGAGGAACAAAAATTATGGTTTAAAAATCATGGTCCAAAAAATCCAATTATTGTTGCTGAAAAAAATGGATTAATTATAGGATGGGCTGCTTTAAGTAAATATGATACAAAATGTGCATATTCTGATACTGCAGAAATATCCTTATATATAAAAGAGGAAAATCAAGGACAAGGAATTGGTAAGGCTTTAATTGATAGTATCATTAAAGAGGGAGAAAAGGTAGGTCTTCATTCAATACTTGCAAGAATTACTGCAGGAAATAATATTAGTATTAATCTTCACAAATCTGTTGGATTTGAAGTTGTAGGGGTACTAAAAGAAGTCGGTTATAAATTTGGTAAATTATTAGATGTTTATCTAATGCAAAAATTATATAAGAATTAATTTTTTGAATATTTTTAACAAATTTTTAAATTTTGTTAGTAAAAAAATATAGTTTAATTAATTTAAAAAGATATAAAAAGGTCTAAGCTTATTAATAACAATATCTAAAGATTTGTTAATGCGGGGGCAGATTATATGAGTAAAGAAAAAAAAGGAAAAATTGAAAAAGGTGCTGAAAAAACTGGTGAGATAGTAGGAAAGGGCGTGAAAAAAGGTTGGGGCGCTGTTAAAGGAGTTGGAAAAGGATTAAAGAAAGGAATATCTAAGAAAAAATAGTATTAATGTTCTCTTGAATACCTAATTCAATAATTTCATATCTCTTCTTTAAAGGGGGATTTCTTTTTGAATATAGAAGAATTAATTGAAATCTTAGAAATAAAAATTCCATTTACAGAAATTACCTTAATTAATTTAATTTCAGTAATTGTTATATTAATTGTTGGTTATTTTGTAGCAGTTCTAACACGAAAATATATCCGCAAAGTAATGATTAAAGCAAAGATGGCTGAAATCTTAGCAGAATTCACCAGCAGGGTTGCAAAAATCTTAATAATCATATTTATAATAGCAATAGCAATTGGATTTTTAGGTGTCGATGTTGGTGCCGCAATTATTGGTATCTCTGTTGTCTCAGGATTTATTTTTGGATTTGCATTTCAAGATACCCTTGGAAATCTTGCAGCTGGATTTATGATTGCTATTACAAAACCATTTAGAGTTGGAGACTATGTTGATATTGCAGGAAAATCAGGATCAATCAACAATGTTGGGGCAAGCATCACAACAATGACAACAGTCGATAATAAAAGAATAATAGTTCCCAACTCTAAAATTTGGGGAGAACCTATTGTTAACTACACAGCATTAAATGTTAGAATGATTGATATGACAGTAGGAATTAGTTATAATGATGATATGTCAAAAGCTATAAAAATTGCAATTGATGTATTAGAGAAACATCCAAATGTAATTAAGGATCCCAAGCCAATAGTTGCTGTTAATAATTTAGGTGATTCAAGTGTGGATCTTATTGTTCGACCTTGGGTGAAAACAATTGAATATTGGCCAACAAGAAGAGATCTTACAAAAAAAATTAAAGAAGCATTTGATGAAAATGATATTACAATACCATTTCCGCAAAGAGACGTTCATTTATTTGAGGAAAAATAGATAAAAAGGTGAAAAAATATGGTATCAAGAAATAGAACTGCTATGGGAGTTGCAATTGTAGCAGGAATATTTCTATTAATTGATGGAGTTAGTGGATTTGCAACTTGGGACAATATAAAAAAATTTGTTACAACCTATTTAATTGACAATGAAATTGTACAAATTGTATTTGCTATATTAATTTTCATTGCAGCACTTGGAGGAATTGCAGTAATTGCTGGTGGAATTTTGATTGGAAAAAACATGGTCAGATCAGGAAAATTTATTATAATGCTTGGAGTGGGTCTTGGGATAATTGGTCTAATATTTTCAATTATTGTCGGAATTTATGAAGGAAGTTTTGCCTTTAATAGCTTTTTAACACTTGGTGCAATAGGGGTAATTTTATCAATTATTGCAAGAGCAATGGCAATTAAAAACAAAGAACCATCCAATAAATAGTATGATTATTCATATCAAGATTTCTTAATTTAATAAAAATAAAAAATTGAGCAACTAGTCGATAGTTAGATATTATTCAAAATCTAAATGTTGACAAAAAAGTAATATAATGATTAATTATCACAGTTTTCAATATTAAGAAAGGTGGAGGCAAATAATGAAAATATTTGTAGATTCAGCAAAAATAGATGAGATAGAACAAGCTTATTCTTACAATGTTGCTGATGGTGTAACAACAAATCCAACTCTATTAAAAAAGGCAGTAGAAAAATTACAAAAAAAAGGAGAGAAAATAACAATTGAAGACTATATCAAAAAAATACTAAAAATTGCAAAAGGCACACCTGTTAGTTTAGAGGTAACAGATTCAACAGCAGATGGTATGATAAATCAAGGAAAAATGCTATATAAAAAATTTAATTCAATTGCAAATAACGTTGTAATAAAAATACCTGTTAATCCATCTTTTGAAGAAGAAATTGGAAAAGATTTTGATGGAATAAATGCAATAAGCTCGTTATCAAAAGAGAAAATACCAGTAAACTGTACATTAATTTTTACTCCAGAACAAGCGTTACTTGCTGCAAAGGCTGGTGCAAAATATGTAAGTCCATTTGCAGGTAGGATTGATGATTATATTAGAAGTCAAAACAATATTTCCTTTAAAAAATCAGATTATTTTCCCATGGATGGCTGGGAAACAGATGAAGAAATACTTGAGGATAATGGTATTGTCTCAGGTATTGATTTAATTGCTCAAATCGTTGAGATCTTTGATATTTATAATTTTAAAACAGAAGTTTTAGCTGCATCTATGAGAAATGCACGACAAGTTAGAGAAGCAGCACTTGTTGGTGCACATATTGCAACATGTCCCTATAATGTTATAGAAGAGTTACTAGTTCATTATAAATCCCAAGAAGGAATGAAAAAGTTTACAGATGATATAGTTCCTGAATATGCAAAACTAATTACGGATTAGTAAAATGAATCAAAGTATTATAGATAATGAGTTATATAAAAAAAATTTTAGAGTCACAATTTTTGGTTCAGCTAGAATTAAACCTAATGATCCAGCTTGGCAAGAAGTATATAAACTTGCTCATATGATAGCTGAGGAAAATATTGATATTGTTACTGGTGGCGGACCAGGAATAATGCATGCAGCAAGTAAAGGCCATCGAGATGGAAGAAAGAATGAAGACACTCATACAATTGGATTAAATATTAAGATACCTGCTGAACAAAAACCTAATAGACATCTTGATATCAAAAAGGAATTTGATAGGTTTTCAGAACGTCTTGACACCTTTATGAAGCTATCTGATGCAGTTGTAGTAGCTCCTGGAGGAGTAGGAACTTTATTAGAATTAGCCTATACATGGCAACTTGTTCAGGTTAAACATATCTGTAATATACCAATAATTTTATTAGGTGATATATGGGAAGAATTTCTTAATTGGGTTAAAAAAAATCCATTAAAACAAGGATTTTTATCAAAAAAAGATCTTTTTAGATTGTTTATTGCAAAAGATTGTATCGATGCTTTTCGAATAATTAAAAAATTTTACAATGGTTATCTTAGTGGAGCTGATATTTGTTTAAATTTTAAAAAATATAAAACTGCTATTCAAGGAGAAGATGGCAATGAAGGAGATAGAGTTCTTTTATAATAATAGCTTAATATCTGAAAATGAGTTGGAGGAAGCAATAAACAAATTAAAAATAGAAATTGAGAAAATGAATTTAGCCATTAAAGAGGGTTACGAAAATGACCGAGCGTCGATTAATTTACCCAATGATAAACAGATGCAGGATAATGTAAAACAGATAATTAAAAAACAAAAACAATTTGATCCAAGATACATCGTAGTTGTTGGAATTGGCGGGAGTAATCTTGGTACAATTGCTGTTCAAGAGGCTATCCTTGGAAAGTTATATAATCAACGAGATCCTGATATTAAAATTATTTTTGCTGATACTGTTGATTCAGATTTAATAAATGATATTATATGTATTATTGAACCAATATTAAAAAAAGGAGAAAACGTTGTTATAAACGGGGTGAGTAAATCAGGTGGAACAACTGAGACAATTGCCAATTTTGAAGCTTTGGTAGATATAGTAAAAAAATATAAGAAAGATTACCAAAAACACATTGTTGTTACAACAGATAAAGATTCAAATTTTTGGAATTTGGCTGCTGAAAAAGGTTTTGATGTTCTAGAAATACCTAAAAAAGTCGGTGGACGATTTTCAGTTTTTTCAAGTGTTGGATTATTTCCATTGGGATTAATAGGCATTAATTTTGATGAACTTCTTAGTGGTGCAAGATTATTGCGAGATAAATGTTTAACATCTGAAGTTATAAATAATCCTGCTGCTTTGAGCGCTTGTTTAATTTATATTCATTATAAAAAGGGTATGAATATCCATGATATGTTTTTATTCAGTCCTGATCTTGAATCAATAGGGAAATGGTATAGACAGTTAATGGGGGAAAGTATTGGTAAAGAGTTTAATCGAGAACAAAAAAAGGTTTTTTGCGGAATCACACCAACTGTATCAATTGGTTCAACCGATTTGCATTCTATGGCTCAGCTTTATTTAGGTGGACCTTATGATAAATTCACAACTTTTATAAGAGTTTTAAAAAACAAAGAAAGTGTTAAAATTCCTGATTTTCCGGATTATTCAAAACTTGTAGATAATATTCAGAATATCCAGCTAAGTAAGATTATGAATGCCATTTTAGATGGAGTTCAAATCGCATTTAAAAAGGGAGAAAGACCATTTGCAGAAATTTATCTTCCTGATAAATCCCCTTCATCTATTGGACAACTTCTGCAGATGAAAATGATGGAAATGATGTATCTAGGTTTTTTAATGAATGTTAATCCATTTGATCAACCAAATGTTGATGATTATAAAATTGAAACTAAAAAAATTTTAATGGAGAAAAATAATAGATAGAAAATCGGATAAAAAAGCATTATTAATTTATTATTTTAAATTTTGTTGTTTTTAAAAAGTTGAAGAGTTTCGATAACCTTAAAGAGAGTTTTTGTATTACTAATATATTGAATACAAGGATGTGGAGGAAAGATAGTGGTCCATACGACCAAAATATCAATAGTAACAAATGGACCTAATAATACAATTAATATTAAAGGATTTAAATATTCGAAAAGTATAGATTTCAAAATAAATCCTTTAAAAAATTTATATAAATTTGGCAACTTGATAAAAAAGATATTTTATCTTGGACAACATCGTTTTATAGAGTTAAAAAATCTGCATGAACTAAATATTGATTTAAGGGTAAGGATTCATTGTGAGTGAAATAATTTACAAATATGATATTGTAATAGTTGGTGGAGGTCTTACAGGACTTAGAGCTGCATTAGTAGCATCCAAACAAAAATTTAAAACTGCAATTTTATCAAAGGTTCATCCGCTAAGGTCACATTCTGTAGCAGCACAAGGTGGAATTAATGCACCTTTTGGCAATGCACCCGGTGGAGAAAATGATACCTGGAAAGATCATGCATCTGATACTATCAAAGGATCTGATTATTTAGCTGATCAAGATGTAGTAGAGACTATGTGTAAAAATGCAACAAATGCAGTAATTGAACTTGAACATATGGGAACCGTTTTCTCTCGAAATGATAATGGAAAAATTGCGCAACGTCCTTTTGGAGGAGCATATTTTCCTCGAACATGTTATGCAGCAGATAGAACAGGACATAATATTTTAAATACATTATATGAACAAACATTAGATGAAGAGATTGATTTTTATGAAGAATATTATGTTACTAGTCTAGTTGTCAGAGATAATAGATGTATTGGTTGTATTGTGATGAATATTGCAGATGGAACTCTTCATGGTTTTGCATCTAAAACAACTCTTCTTGCAACAGGAGGATATGGACGGGTTTTTGCTCGATCGACAAATGCATTAATCAACACAGGTGATGGTGCAGGACTTGCATTAAAGGTTGGTGTTCCATTAAAGGATATGGAATTTGTTCAATTTCATCCTATTACTCTTTTTGGAACAAATATTTTAATAACCGAAGGAGCTCGTGGTGAAGGAGGATTATTATATAATAATAAAAATGATCGTTTCATGAAAAACTATGCTCCAGAGGTTATGGAACTTGCTCCCCGTGATATTGTTGCAAGAGCTATTCAAACTGAGATTAATGAGGGTCGTGGATTTCAAGATAATTATGTTCATCTGGATCTCACACATTTAGGAGCAGTAAAAATAAATGAGCGACTTCCGGGGATAAGGCTTATAGCCATGGATTTTGCGGGTATAGATCCAATTGAAAAACCAATACCAGTTCAACCTGGGCAGCATTATTCTATGGGTGGTATTTCATCAAGTAAAGATTGTTCAACACCATTGCAAGGACTATTTTCTGCTGGTGAGGCAGCATGTTTAAGTGTTCATGGGGCTAACAGACTTGGAGGTAATTCACTTTTGGAAACTGTTGTTTTTGGAAAAATTGCAGGAGAAACAATGATTGATAATGTAAAAAAGTTAAATATGCCACCTATTAAAGAAGTTGAAGATAAATTAGCTGATGAAAATAATAGAATTGATTCTCTACTCAAAAGAGACTTCGGAGAACCAATGTATTTAATACGGGATGATTTAAAAACAACCATGTTTAATAATTTTGGCATATTTCGTGAAGAGAATAAAATGCAGTTAGGATTAAACAAAATAAAAGAATTAAAAAAGAGAATTCAAAATGTAAAAATAAATACTGATCAAAAAATATTCAACCAGACCTTAGTTCAAACCCTTGAACTTGAAAATATGATTTTAATTGGAGAGGTAATTGGAACATGTGCGCTAGCAAGAAATGAAAGCCGAGGATCTCATTATCGAACTGATTATCCTGATAGAAATGATAGAGATTTCCTTAAACATACAATAGCTTATTACTATAATGGGGAAATAAAGTTGGAATATGCTCCAGTAAATCTTGGGTTATATCCTGTGGTCGAGAGGAAATATTAATGAAACTGAAAGTTTTTCGTTACAATAAGGATAAAAAAGAATCAAGATATGACACTTTTGAAGTCCCTAAAAAACCAGGTTTAACAATCCTTGATACTCTCTTTTTTATTCAAGATAAACTAGATGATTCTATTTCATTTCGCTATTCCTGTAGAGGCGCTGTTTGTGGAAATTGTGCAATGTTAATTAACAAAATTCCACGTTTGGCATGTCGAACCCAAGTTGCGAGACCGCTTGATGGTTCAGACTATATTGAATTAGCACCTTATCCTGCAATTGAGATTAAGGAGCCATGGAATAAAAGTGAGGAAATTATCATTGAACCTCTTCCACATTTACCCATTATTAAGGATTTAATTGTTGATATGGACGAATTTTTTCAAAAGTATATTGAAATCAAACCAAAGTTCATTATAAAAGATCCGCCTCCAATAAATGAACAATTTATGGAACCTAAAAATGCACAAGCACTAGAAACTTATGTAAATTGCATTTTATGTGGTACATGTTATGGAGCGTGCCCGATTACTCCTAAAAATGAAAATTATTTTGGACCTGCAGCTCTTGCAAAATTATATCGGTTTTATATTGATAGTCGTGAACCTGATCATATGGCGAGAATGTTAAGAGGAGATTCAATAATGGGTTGGTGGGGATGTAAGTTTCATACAAATTGTACAAAGGTTTGCCCTAAGGGTGTCACAACAAATACTGCGATAGGAAAAGTACGTTTGGCACTTACAGCATTGGGACATAAACAACCAAAGCAGGAAGATTTGAAATAAGAAATCTAAAAGATTTCTAAAAATTATATAAAATTAATAATTAAATAATCCAAAAAAGTTAATGATTATCTAAAGATTTTAATTTCTTTTATTAACGGGTGTTAATTTTATATATTACATATTTATATCATTAATATAGTGGAGGCAATAAATGAAAAAAATACTAAGTGTAGCAACTTGTGTTTTAATTATTTGTTCTGCACTCCCATTTGCATCCGGAAAGTATTATGATAAATCTAGTGAATCAGATCAAAATAATCTTACATCCTGTCATATTAAAATAGAAATATCTGATGCTGAAGAAATTGCATTACTTTTATCTCAGAAAGGTTTTGATATATTAAAAAATACAATAACTAGTTCAAAACTAGAACTAATTGTTAATCCGTATGAATTTGAAGAGTTAACAATATTGGGATATAATCCAATTATTATAACTAAAGGAAGACCATTTAGAGAAATTCAAGCCGAAAAAATAAACTTGGGCCTTGATGTACCTGATGGATATCTAGATTATTATGAGATTTTAGATGAACTGAATACAACTGAAAGCATCTATCCAGATATTTGTAAAGTTTATGATATTACAGATAAATATAATGTTTCTCCTACTTATGAAGGCCGTCATATTTATGCTATTAAAATATCTGATAATGTTGCAGATGATGAAGATGAGCCTAATTTTTTAATGGTTAGCTGTCATCATGCACGAGAAATAGTAGCACCTGTAATTGCAATGTATGCAATAGATCAGTTTACCTCTAATTATGGATTAAATCCAGTAATTACTGACTTAGTTGATGAATATGAAATATGGATTGCACCTGTCTGGAATCCAGACGGATATCAGTTTGTTTTTAATTATGATAACATGTGGCGTAAAAATAGACATCCATATTTTGGAGAAATCGGGGTAGATCTTAACAGAAACTATCCATTTGGATGGGGTTCTGGCTGTTCTGGAAGTTCTAATCCTTATTCTGAAACATATAAAGGACCTTCTCCTGCATCTGAAGAAGAAACACTTACAATGATTGCATTTACTCAAGATAGACATTTTGCAAAAATAATTGATTATCATTCCTATGGTAGGGAAGTTTTATACGGATACTGTTGTCACTCTCATCCATTTTCTTCATTTTTTCAATCTGAGGCAATTAGCATTTCAAATGAGGCAGGTTATAGTGGTAGTGTCAGGTCTCCAAGTGCTGAGGGGGAACATTTTGAATGGCAAATAGCAATAAATGGCTCATATGCAAACCTAATGGAGACCCATAATGAGTTTCAACCTAGTTATACAAGTGCCGAAGCAGAAGCAGCCCAAATTTGGCCATCTACTATTTGGATTCTTGAAAGACCTATATCTCTTTCAGGTCATGTTACAGATTATGTTACAGGTGTTCCTGTTGAAGCTGAAATAACTTTAAATGGAATAACTTTTTCAAATGATGAGGAGTTTAAAAGTGAGCCAGACTTTGGACGATATCATTTGTTTTTACCCGCCGGAACATATAGTATTAAATTTGATGCTGAATATTATCATAGTAAAACACAACAAGTCGTAGTTACATCAGATTGTGCTGAGGTTTTAGATGTAAAACTAAATAGATATAATGAACCACCTTTAGCACCGATTATTAATGGATATGATGAAGGAATTGAAGGTGGGCAGTATGAATTAATTGTTGAAGCAGATGATCCGGAAAATGATGATCTATATTATTTCGTAGATTGGGGAGATCAAACAAGTGGAGAATGGACCGGGCCTTTTCCAGCAGGCGAACAAGTATCTATTTATCATATCTATAAATCACCAGGTCAATATACTATAAAGGCTAAAGCAAAGGATGTTTATAAAGATGAAAGTTTATGGTCAAAACCATTTACAATAACAATTATAGAAAATATGTGTCCAACTGATCCTGAAATTAAGGGATCGAATAGAGGAAGTCCAGGAATAGAATACGAATATTCGTTTTGCTCTACTGATCCTGAAGGACATAAAATCTATTATTTTGTAGAATGGGATGATGGCTCATATGAAGAATGGATTGGTCCATATAATGCAGGTGAACCAGCAAAAGTGACACATGCATGGTCTGAAAAAGATAAATATAAAATTCAAGCAAAAGCACAAGATGAAAACAGCGCAGAGAGTGGTTGGTCAACTTTTAATGTTAATATTCCAAGAAATAGGTTTCTATCTAGAAATATAATAAAGATATTTAGTGATCGCTTTATAAAAATCTTCAAATTTTTCTTCATATATTAAATAGTAAGTTTTGATTTCTTTATATTTATAATAATACATCTAAAGTGCCTTGATTATGAAAAAAAAGATAAGGATTTAATTGCCTATTGTGGTCTTTTTTGTGGTAACTGTCATGGTTATAATGGAAGGATTCCTGACCTTGCTCGAGACTTAAGAAAAGAACTAAGAGAAATTCATTATGATCTATTTGCAAAATTTATTTCAACTTACTCTTTTGGTAAAGATTTTAAAAACTATGATGAGTGCTACAAGGTTCTTGGTGCAATGGTCAAATTCCGTTGTAGAAAAGGATGTAGAGATGGTGGAGGATCACCTTTTTGTAAAATTAGAAAATGTTCATGGAGATGCTCACATCAAAAACCTTAAAAAAGTAAAGAAAAAAGGAAAAGAGGAATTAATTTCAGGTAAACCTCTTTGGTATTCAAAAATGAAATAACTAATTTTCAATGTAAAATATATAAATAATTTTACTATTATATTAAGTTTATATAGGTAATAAAATGAAGAAGAGATATATGATTTGGTGGCATAGCTATGTTGATGATATAAGTAGAGATACTATAACTCTTAAGGAAGTCTCTGATAGTGTTTCAAAAGCATTAAAGGATTTAAATAAATTAAAAGATTTGGAACAAAAAGGAAAAATTAGGGTTAAAGATGTGGGAACCTTAAACCCTCTTTATATTGAAATACTTGATAAATCAGTTGAAGAAGAAGTGGCAAATAATCCTATTGTTGATGTAGAAGAGATAGAATAAAACATATAATAAAATATTTGTAAATATATTTGAAAGATTGACAATGTTACTAATATTGATCAATATACTCTTTTTTTAAAACTCTATTTATTATATACTTTTCTGGAATTGTTCCTATTTTCCTTTTTGATTTTTTAGCATCAATTATTTTATTTACCCTGCAGGTTTTTTCATTAATGATTAATAAACCAATTCCTTCTTTTTCTAGTTTAATTTGTGCTTTTCGAAGAATACTATAGGATTTCATTAAAGGAATTGCAAGATAAACAAAATCTGCACCAAGCTGATAGTTTTTGGCTTGAATTATTGCCCTTTTCCAATTTTTTAATTTTAGCTCAACAGCAACAACAGATCCTTCTTTAAAAGCCACAATATCGGCTCTAAAAAATCCAATTCTTACCTCTTGGCTAACCTTATATCCCTGATTTTTAAAATAATCAACAACTGGTTTAATAAGCTCTAGCTCTAGGTAAAATGGATACATTCAACATCTCCCGATATTTTATTTTTTGAAGCATACCTTCTAATTTTTCAATAGTATATCCAAAAGGGACAAGCATGCTTTCGCCACATTTGGCAATCTGCCTAAGATAAAAGTCAACATCTACCTTTTCATTGCCTGTAATCAGTTCTACGATACAAACACGTTCTTTGTAATTACGTGAATGCTCATTTATTACAATATAACGAACCGATTGACCAGGTTCAACAATGATTCCCAAATCTTTCAGCTGTAATAACGCAGATTTAACTAGATTATCTACCTTGTAATCAGAAATGTCTTTAGATATGCGAGTTTTAAAAACTAGGTTGTTTACCTCAACATTTCCTCTAATAATTTCTTTTGCGTAAATTTGTAAAACATTGATTGCAGCTGGTAATTGCTCATGAAATTCTTTACTATTATTTGCCTTTGATAAAACCTTTAGCATATCATGTTGTATGTTTTTTAGAAACTTTGGAGTATTTCTTTGTCGTAGTTCAATACCACGTATTTTAAGTTCACCACCCTTAAAAACACCATAGTATCTATTCAGAGCACCTACCCCTGTTTGTTTACTTGGAAGAAAAACAATCCATTTGTAATGCCCCGCTACATCCATCCTTACACCTGTAAAATTACCGATTCTTCTAGTTAGATTAAAAAGTTTAACACAATCATGTTTAGGTTTAATCCATAAAGAATCAATGATTCCATGAAGTACATCATAGCCTGAGTTTTCAACAATTTCTATTGCTTTTATAAGAGCATCCCTGCTAAAAGCGGTGATACTTTCATAGCACTCAATACGCCCGTAACGTGCATTACGATAACCAGTATAACCGAAGCATACAAGAAGAATCCATTTCCAGGCCTGCTGCAGTTCCTTGTACAACTCTTTATCATACCCCTTGTTTTTAGACCTAGCCTTGTAAAAAAAACGTCTATGAATTACTGGTTCAAGAACCTCAACAAGTAATCCTATTCTTTTAACACAGATATTATAACCAAGTTGAGGAACTTGAATAGGTGAATTTATACAGCAATTACAAAGCATTGTTTCAGGACTTATGTTGAACTTTAGCATTACATTTGGATATAAAGAAGCATAATCAAGCTCGATTACATCCTCGTGAATTCCTACTGCAGGATCTAAAATAAGTCCACCTCTATCAGAAACAAGCAGATCAAGTGCTGTTTTCCAAGTCTCAGGCATATTCTTTTTCCAAGGTACAAGATAATTCTTTTCAATTGCTTTGTTGACCTGCATCTGACTGATAGCAGTACCAGGTCCAAGACGAGATAAAATCTGCAAGGGGATATTAGAACAACGTGATATATCAACAAGACCACGTAGTCCACTTTCACCATACATAAAAGATGAACTAGTATCAATATGGGCCCTTCCACTTAGCGTATAAAATGCTGGACGGTAGAGAATCTGACCATAGCTAAAATACGATTTAGCCTCTTTAACAGGACTAAAACGTTGAAGAGTATCTCGTCCCAGATTGACCATGTTTTTAACTCCACACACTTCAGCTCTGTGATATAAAAACGGAAGAAGAATGTCATCTCCACTAAGTGTGTAAATAATATCAGGATCAATTTTTTTGATATATCTTACAGCAGAAAGAATAGTATCAATTTCGTTTTTCTCTTCGATAAATATATTGTCAATAATAATTGATGAGATGGAGCTGTTAAAAGATGTGATCTTATGTTTTGTTTTACCCTCAAGATTAAAACGAGCTATTTTAAAGGGTGGAAAGCTGTAATCTATTGCCCACTGTGCTTCTTTACAAATAAATTTTTTACCATCCCATTTCACAAGTCCGTTACAAAAAACACCCCTGCTTTGAAGATATCTAGAAGATAAACGTATATCAACGTTAAATAACTGATAACGATGAAAATTTCCCCAAGAATCAATCATATCAGCAAGTTTTCTTAAATCAATTATTTTCTTTGGTGTAACTTCAAGAACTAGTTTTTTCTTTTCTTTTCCTAAAGTTATTTTTTCATATGTAAAATTAAGCGATTTAACCTGTGGTAAATCACGTAAAACAGAAGCTAAACTGTAGAGTTCTGCATAATCAGTATAAACATAAAAACTTGGTTCATACTTGTCTTCAACTCTTATTGCCCCACTACTGCTTATGAGCCAAGTAACCATCACATTTTTTTTGTGATCTGGATAAACGTCAAGGATGTTCCCGCTCAACATGCTCTCGTAACTTTCTTAATGTTTTTTCATGCTCAACAAGAATAGACATAACAACAGGTTCAAATGGATTTGGATTGATCATGTTGCTCCCTGCGGCAGCATGCCTGCGAGCATGATTTATTAGTTCCTCAAAAGCCTCACGATCAATACTTCTAAGAGCTCTTTTGAAATCACTCCACTCCCATCCAAAAGACTCGATAACATTGCGAAAAGTTGGTACGGTTCTACCCATATTATATCACCATTCCAAAATCCTGCAGACGGAGTTGGCCATTTGCTATAGTTAGAATGACTGCTTCCTTTTGTTTTTTAACAAGTTCGAGATAAATAGAGTGCTCATTTTGGCGCATTTTAACAATTTCGTTAACATTTGAATAAAGTATTTTCCGAATATTTCGACGATTTGAAATCATCCTTTTGTCAAGATTTGTAAAAATAGTGACAAGATCATAATTATATGTAAGTTCTCTAATTTTTTCTAAATTATTTATCATCAATGTTTTAGCTTCCTTTATTTTTACATCAGAATCAAGATAAAGAACCGGCATTTTACCAATGATAAGTGTTCTTGGTGTGTATCGTTTAATTGCAGATTCAAGCATATCAAAAATAAGAGTTGAAAGTTGATATACAGTAAATGCTCTACAGATATGAACATGTTCTAATGTTTCTTTTTGATCAAGCTCCATTATTCTTGCATATTTCGCAATTTTATAAGGATCTGCGCACATTCCACCGTCAAGATAAAGAGTGTCGCTTCTAAAAGTTCTGTAGGTATTAACACATATTTGATTAGGAATAATTGATATAAGATCGCTGTTTCCATCGATAAAGGTTATTTCACCTGCTTTGAAACCTCCAAGAAGATTATCTAATTCTTGTATACCTGATAAAACAACAATATCAGGTTTTAGTAAAGTTTTTATGATCAATGAATTATCAAGAGATTTCTGTATTTTATGCGTCGAGAGATTAGTTTTCAAGATTTTTTACCCCCATATAAAAATAATTATTGGAATTTTTACATACTTATCTTATCTTAAAAAACTGAACAAGAGAATATCGAAAGTATTAATAACTTTAAAAAAACGTTAAATCCGCCAATAATTTTAATAAGAGGGAATTTATTAAAATATTTAGACGAGGCTACAAATAATTGAAAAGTTATTATTATGGGATTTTATTAACTTTTTAGAGATGGTAAAAAATAATTATGAAACAATAATTGTGGGCGGTGGGATTTCAGGACTTGCATGTGCTAGAAGACTTTGTGAAAATGGAAAGGATTTTCTTTTAATAAGCGAAGATATTGGTGGGCGAGCTCTGGCGTCCGTAGATGGAACTGCAAATCTTGGTGCATTCTTTGTCTGTTCAGATTATTTCCATTTTTTAAAATATGCAAAATTAAAATATCGCATTAAACTTAGTGATTTTTGTTTTCATGAAAATAATAAAACATTTGTTTTTTTTGAACCTATATTACTAAAATATTCTTTTCAATTATTTAAGATATTAAGATTGCTTTATAAATTTAGAAAAGCTTTTCGAAGACTTAGAAAAACATGCGAAACAACATCACAAAAAAAGGCTATTGAAAATGATTCTTTTTTATATCAGTTATATATGCAAAATGCAACTGATTTTGTTAGAAAAATACATATCGAAAATGGTACCAATAGATATTTGTCCAAGGGCCTTTATTCAACAACTTTTTCACAAATAAATGAGATGAATGCATTTAGTTTCTTGGAATTTTGTCTGCCTTTAATCACTCCAATTTATACATTTAATTTTGAAAAGGATAAAATGATTCAACCTTTTATTGATAATATTTTGATTTGTCATGTAGACGACATTATTTATAAAAACGGTTTTTATAAGATTAAAATAAATAAAGAATTTATTCAATCAAAAAATATTGTTCTGGCTACACCAATTACATGGTCTAAAAGATATGCTGGAGTTAGTAATACGAATCTTCCTGTAAGTACCCATATGTTTTATCTCAAAGGAATACCAAAAAAAATTATTTCAAGAAAAAGTTATCAACTATTTAATCCAGGAAATAATATTCAAGCTATTGCAAATTTAAAGAACGGATCTTTCCTTTTTTATTATAAAAATGAGAAGCCCCCTTTAGATTTATTTTTTATTAAACCTCAAATTATCGAATCTAAAACTTGGAATTGTGCTGGGACAATAAATGGTCATATCTTAATTGAAAGCAGTAGAGGAAATAACATGTATCTTATTGGCGATTATAATATTGCAGGATTAGAAGATGCTTATATTACTGGCATCTACGCAGCTAATCAGCTAATTTCTTCAAAATAAAAATTAAAATTACTATTTAGTAAGTGACAAAAGTTTTTGGATGAGTATTAATCCAAATGATTGAGAAATAAAAGATTTCTTTCTTTTCAGAATTTCCAAGAACTTATGTCATATACTAATTAATAAAAATATTTATATCTAATAAAGTATTAACATTTGTTAATTAGGGGGTTTATAGTTGAAGAAAAAAATTGGAATTTTATTAACATGTATGCTATTGATAACATTTGCAATACCTGCATCAGGTATTTTTAACGTACCAGATAATACTTCATTTCAATATCAAGATCCAAATCAAAATTATAGAACAAGAGTTCAACATCTAAATGATGGTAGACTTCCGCCTGATCCAGGAGATATGGCACCTAGTTTTGTTTTAAATGTTAAGAATGAAATACAAACAAATCCAAATCTGCCAAGACAAACATTTGATGCGGCTCATGAAACTATTGTTGAGATTCTTGAAAATATTGATGAGGATCTTATCTTAAGTTATTTAGAAGATATCACTGCATTTGGTCCAAGAGTAACAGGTTCAAACGCATGTCATGAAGCAGGAGATTATATTTATGAAGAATTCGTAAGTTATGGACTAGAAGCAAGATATGATGATTGGTCTTATGGTGGTTATTCAGGTAATAATATTGAAGGAACGTTACCTGGTAAAGATGAAGAAAGTGATGAAATCTATATAATTTGTGCTCATTATGATACTGTTTCTGGAAGTCCAGGTGCTGATGATGATGGATCTGGCACTGCTGCTTTTCTAGCTGCTGCTTACGTAATGAGCCAATATGAATTTAATCACACAATAAGATTTGTAGGGTTTGATGGGGAAGAACAAGGTCTCTTGGGTAGTTATAGGTATGCAGAAGAAGCATATGCAAATGGTGATAATATTGTTGGTGTATTAAATGGCGATATGATAGGTTATGCAGCAACTCCGACACAGGCCAGCTATATTAAAATATATGAAGATTCTGCATCTAAGTGGATCACAGATATTTCTGAAGAAGTTAGTCAAGATTATTATGATTATTGTGAGTTAGAAATAGTCCCTTCGGGTCCTGCATGGAATAGTGATCACGCAAGTTTCTGGAATTTTGGATATAACGCTATTATGTATCATGAATATCAATTCAATCCATTTTATCATTCATCCCAAGATATTATTGACAATATGGATATTGATTACTGTACCAGAGCTACAAGATTAGAAATTGCTACTTTAGGAACTTTAGCTGAAGCTCAGGTTTTAAATTATCCACCTAGTAAACCAATTTTAGGTGGTCCCTCAACAGGTACTGAATATGAAGAAATAACATTTACAGTAAGTGCAACAGATCCAGAAGATGACAAGGTTTATTATGAATTTGATTGGGGTGATGGGTCCATTGGATGGTATGGACCATATAATTCTGGTGAAACTATCGAAGTTTCATATAAATGGGAAATTCCGGATACTTATAAAGTTAAAGTACAGGCAATTGATAATAAAAATAAAAGGAGCGAATGGTCAAATAACCATACTATTGAAATTGGTCCAAATCAACCACCAAATGCACCAACTATAACTGGTCCAAATTCTGGAAAGGTAAAAAGATTATTAACATACAAAATTGTAGCAACAGATCCAGAAGGGCATAATGTTTACTATTCAATCCATTGGGGTGACGGTGATTATTTGCCTTTTACAGGACCATATGCTTCAGGTGAAGAAGCATCATTTAGTCATGCATGGAATGAACCGAAGGATTATACAATTGTTGTTATGACTAAAGATGAATTTGAAGGTGTTAGTCCGCAGAGTTCCTATAAGATTAAAATAACTAAGAGTAGGACTGTAATAAATACAGCTTTTTTCAAGCTTCTAGAAAATCTAATGAATCGCCGTTATCCACTAATTGAACTTATTACTGCATTAATAAAGATGTAATCTAATAATGTGTGAAATTTAATGCTAACGTTGTTAGAAGATACTTTATACATCCTTTAAAAAATGACAATTAACACTAAGTAAGCGAGAAATCCCCAAACTTTAGTATGGGGATGAACGCGCTACTTTTTCTAAACCAAACATATATCACGTACCGGTCAGGTGCACCCGCTAAAAGCGTGTGCCATATAAAACCTGACCAAGAACGTGAAAAAGTAATAAATCTAGTTAGCGGTAGTCATAATATTGGCCAGGATCTATACCACTTAGAATAGCGTCCCAAGTATAGGTTCAAAATGTTTTGGCAAGAGGAGAATAAAAACTTTACGAAAAAATCCTGCAAAATATAGCAAAACAGCATCACATCAAAATAACAGAAACAAGTGTAATGCCAGATCACATACATATTATCGTACAACTACCAACAACAATGAGTGTCTCACAAGCATTCCATCTGCTAAAAGAAGCAAGTTCAAGAGAACTGTTCAAATGAAAACCAACTTTCCGTAATAGATACTCTAAAGGACATTTCTGGAGTCCAGGAAAATTCTACTGAACTATAGGAGACGCAAATGCAGAAACCGTAATCCAATATGTCAGAGAACAACGACTACACCAAACAAAGCTAAATGGATTTTCCACAGATTCTAAGTGTGCCTAAAAAGAAGATCCGGCATTCATGCAGGAAAGTACGTCACTCCTATAAAATACATTTAAGCGTTGCTAATATATTATTTAGATTATATTAATAAGACTTAGGTATAATCAATTCTGGTTTTCTGAAATAAGCTTTAACATATGGTCTTGTTAGAATAAAAAGAAGACTAGGAATAAAAAACATTATCGGGACATATAAAATAAATTGGAAACCAGTATATAGATCTGAAAACATCTGACCAAAATTTTTCACTATTATTGAATACCCGATTATATATATTCCTTGAAATATATAGTAAGCTAGAAATGACGATAATATTATACCAAATAGCCATGACCAACTTTTTTTCATAAAGATTCCATAAACATTGATAAATGAACTAATTACAATAAATAAAAATAATAAAAATTGTAAAATTAGGTAAAAATTCAGTCCTGCAGCAATATTTGAAGCATCATTTGTAATCCCTCTAAAAGATACTATTCGGCCTAAATAGTAAGTTGTATGAATGACAAGCATCAGAAGAAATAGTACACCAATAGTAATCCATAATCCTATCAAAATATAAACAAACGCAGTTTTTTTTACATTTATCTTCCTCTCTACAAATAATATAACAACTTCTATAAACAACAATAATATAGATATAGCCCAGAAAAATAAAAAAAATCTTAAGTTTTTATATTGTTCCAGTCGTTGTAATATTATTTTTAGAAATGGAGGTTTTTAAGATATAATTTTATATAATATATTGACATTAATTATTTATATTTTTATAAAAATAGGTGAAACAATGAAAGTAGTAGTTTTATTAATTATAAGCATAAGCTTATTATTAATATTAAGCTCTAAAACGATTTCAGCAAATGATAGTAACAAAAAAATAGTAACTGATTTTGAATATTTTGATGAAAACATAATTGAAATAATAAATCAAATTGATGAAAATCTAGTATATGGTTATTTAGAAAAGCTAGTTAGTTATGGTTCAAGGTTTATAGGAACACCAAATTGTTCACGTGCAGCAGTATACCTCAACTATGCATTTAAAAAAATGGGACTTTCGGTTGAAATTCATAAATGGGAATTTGGAAAATTTAAAGGTAATAACATCGTAGCAAATATTCAAGGAATTAATCCATCAAATGATGCAGTAATTATTCTTTCTGCACACTATGATACAACTAAAGGATCACCAGGTGCAAACGATGATGGATCTGGAGTAGCAGCAATTCTTGCAATTGCTGATGTTTTAAGTAAATATTCTTTTAATCAAACAATTCGTTTTATAGCTTTTTCAGGTGAAGAGACTGAAACATATGGGAGTTTTTGCTATGCAAGAGATGCATATCGCAAGGGAGAAAATATCTATGCAGTTTTAAATATCGATATTATTGGTTGGGCTGAAACAGAATATGGCGGAAGTATACTTCGATTTTCTCATGTTGATCGATCATTATGGATAGCAGAATTTGCAAGTGACATAAGTAAAAAATACATAAATGAAATAGGTATGAAGGTAGAAAGTATACCAAATTACAGAGGTGCTGATCATCAAGCATTTCTTGATTATGGATATGATGGTGTTTGGATTCATGAGCATGATGGAAGTAAATACTGTAATACACCAAATGATAATCTTACATATATTAATTCAACATATTTAGCTAAAGCAACAAAGTTTTTACTAGCAACTATAGTAGAAATGGCAATAGAACCTATTGACTTTCAAGTTATTATAAAAACACCTTATGAGGGAAAGGGCTATTTATTTAACTCTCCAATAATTCCCTTAGACTTAGGTAGATATCATTTTGAAGGTTATCGTGGAATGACATTAATTCTTGGAAGAGCCAATGCAAACTGTGAGGTTATTTCTAAAGAGGATGTTAAATTTGTTGTTTTCTGTATTGACAATGAATTTCTTTTTTGGGATAATAAAGCTCCCTATGAATGGAAAATTCAAGGAAAGCATTTACCACTTTTTGGTAAACATAAGCTAAAAGTTTATGCTTATTCTATGTCTGGTAAAAGAGCAACTGATGAAATGGATATTTACATATTTACTCTATCTTATCAATATGGGAGGTGGTAAAAAACAAGATCGAAAATTGCCTTCATGCATATTCATTATTTTTTCTACTTATTAAGCTTTACAATTTTATAAGAATAAAAAATTATATATCTAATTAAGTAATTATTGAATTGTAGGTAGGTATACAACATGGACGAAGACGATAAAAAAACATTACTAGAAGATTTCAAAAAAGCTGATATTCAAAAAAAATTGGATATGTGGTTTTACGCTATAGAACAAATTGGACTATGGGAGCAAATTACCAATGAAATGTCATTTATTGCCACTAATCTTTCAGGACCTAAAGCAAAAATAATTGAGGAAGAATAAAATTTAAGGAGTTTACTAATATGAATGAAGAAGATAAAAAAGAACTCATAGATGAATTTAAAAAGGGAGACGGTGCAAAAAGACTTGATTTGTGGGATTATGCATTAAGTCAACAAGTTATATGGGAACAAATTATTTCAGAAATGCAAAATATTGCAAAAGAGCAAGGTGTTGACAAAGAGCTAGAAAAACTTATTGATGAAGAAATAAAAAAGGTTGAAAAAGAATCTAGCTGAAATTATTCATTTTTTTTTAAAAAAAAGATTTTACATTTATATTTTAAAATTATTTTATTAATTTTATTTATACTACTGATACTTTTTTATATTATGTAAACTTTATAATTGTTAATTTTTGGGTGAAAATATATGAAATTAAATTTTCATAAAATGAAAATGCGACTTTTATGTAAAATATCTGATCCCCAGAGTGTATTATTTCATATTGCAGGAATTGCCTGTATTATTTGGTTTTTAGTACGAGTAATACCTAAACCTGACAGAATAAGGTATCCCTGCCAGCAAATGTCAGTTACCGTTGCATCTAGTTACATATTATTTTGGATTATTTTATGGAGTGCTCTATTTCATGGTTTAGGCATTTGGGTAAGAAGAGTAAAACATAAAACTGTTGCATTTGCACCATTAATAATTTTAGGTTTCATTTTAATATTTTCTGTTTCTTCTAATGTATTTGCAGATATTAAAGATGAAGATACCCAACCAATAATCTGGGAGCCAATTTCAAACAATCCAATCGGAACACCAAAGGGTACAAACCCTGGACGAGTAGTTTGGGTATGGGATCCTGATGCAACAGAATCTAATCTTAAAAGTTATTGGTGGAAAAAGGAAAACAATGATCAACAAGTAATAGATGAAATGCTTTCAAAAGGTATTAAGGCACTTGCTGGAGTTGAAAGTGAAAGCGAGGCATGGGACATTTTATTTACTCATTTCAATGAAATCCATGGTTATGGGGAGGATGGTTATCAAACTGGTGAAAAGATTGCAATAAAAGTAAATTTAAACAATAACTGGGGAAATATAAATTACATTTTACAAAATAATGATAGGGATGCAAGTCCAAATGTTGTTAAAGGCCTTCTGCGTAAATTAGTAAATGTAGTAGGTGTTGCTCATGATGATATTATAGTTTATGATGCATCAAGACCTATGCCAAATTGGTTCTATCATCGCGTATATTATGAAGAATATCCTTCCCCAAATCTAAAAGCAGAGTTTCCAAAAGTTCATTATAGAGACTCTGCAGGTCTATTACCTGGACGAGTAAAGGTTAAACCTAGTGAAGTTAAGATTCATTTTGCAGATGGTCTTATAAGAACCCTTCCACAATGTGTTGTTCAAGCAAAATATATAATTAATATGCCTATTTTAAAAAGACATCCAATAGATTATGGAGTAACATTTTCTGGTAAAAATTTTTTTGGAACATGGATCGAAAATGTTTGGGATGTTCATAACTTTCATAAAACAGGATTTAATAAAGGTAATCCCACCCCACAAACAGATCTTTTTGCTCATGAGCATATTGGTGGAAAAACATTACTTTATCTAGGAGATGGACTTTATCCAACAAAAAAAGATCACTGCATAATAGATAAATTTGAGATGTATCCATTTAATAATGATTGGACAAATAGTTTATTTTTCTCTCAAGATCCTGTTGCAATTGATTCAGTTCTTTATGATTTCTTACATACTGAAGGAACAAATCCATGTGAAGGATCTCAAAACTATCTTCATCAATCAGCCATTCCAAACGAAAATACCTATGACCCGGAAAATGATGGTACATATTTATCTAAAAGTCTTGGTGTTCATGAACATTGGAATAAATCAGTTGATATTTTTTCACCTGAAAGATACTCTGGACCTGGAAAAAATGGAATCGATTTTGTAATAATTGGTTCAGAACATGCAAGCCCTGCAGTAGTAATTAGTAATCCAAAGGAAAATCATCTTTACATAAATGGAAAAGAAAGAGGATATCTAATACACCTTAGATATACAATAATAATCGGAAAAATTGATGTTATTGCAAAGGTAAATGTGTTATCAGAAAAAGTTGAAAAAGTCGAGTTTTTCATAGATAATAAACTAAAATTTACTGACAATGAAGAACCATTCAAATGGACTTGGGATGGTACACTTGGAATCAATCATAAAATAAAAGTAATAGCATATTACGGAAATAAAGAATCATTAACAAAAGAAATAAAAGTATGGCAAATCCTTTAAGTCTTAAAAAACTTATCACATTTGAAAAACTCCGTTGTTTCAGAAACAAGTATACATTATATCATCAAAAATTTAAAAATCATGTATATATATTTTACATTATATAAATTTCATTTTTAAAAATTGATAGTTTTTTATATTAATAAAATATTTACAATCGTTTATTTTTAGGGTGAAAAAATGAAGATAAATTTTCATAAAATAAAAATGCAACTTTTATATAAAATATCAAATCCGCAAAGTATATTGTTTCATATAGTAGGAATTGCTTGTATTATTTGGTTTTTAGTAAGAGTCTTACCAAAACCTGATAGGATTAGATATCCATGTCAGCAGATGTCAGTTACTGTTGCATCTAGTTACATTTTATTTTGGATTATTTTATGGAGTGCTCTGTTTCATGGTCTTGGTCTTGGTATTAAAAGAGCAAAGCATAAAACACTTGCATTTGCCCCAGTTATTCTTATAAGTTTTATTTTATTGTTTTCTGTTTCTAGCAATGTATTTGCAGACATTAAAGAAGAAAGTCCTAAATCAATAAACGACTGGGAGCCTATTCCAAATGAACCAATTGGAACACCACGTGGTGCAAATCCTGGACGTGTGGTTTGGGTATGGGACCCTAATGCAGTAGTATCAAATCCAAAAGATTACTGGTGGAAAATGGAAAACAATAATCAAGAGGTTATTGAGGAGATGTTTTCCAAAGGATTACAAGACTTAGCTGGAGTTGAAGATGATAAAATTGCCTGGGACGTTTTATTTAAACATTTCAATCAGGTTCATGGAAATGGTGAAGTTGGATATCAACCTGGTGAAAAAATTACTATTAAATTAAATCTAAACAATTGTTGGTTCCCATATTATATAATAGACAATCAAATTGATGCAAATCCATATGTAGTAAAAACACTTTTAAGACAGCTTTTTAACAATGTTGGAGTCTCCCAAAGTGACATAACAATTTATGATGCAGCACGTCCAATGGCAAACTGGTTTTATTATCGTGTTTATTATAAAACATATTTTACATTACCATTGGTTCCAGAGTTTCCAGATATAAACTATGTGGATTCGAGTGGAGGAGCTCTCGGTCGTAAAAAAGCTGAAGCAAGTACACAAAAGATTTTCTTTTCATATCAACCCGGATTAATAAAAACACTTCCAACCTGTGTAGCAGATGCAAAATATATTATAAATATGCCTCAGCTAAAAAAGCATCCTAGAGAAAATGGTGTTACATTATCAGGAAAAAACATGTTTGGAACTTGGATTGAGGCTGTTGCTGATGTACATCCATACCATTATTCAGCTCATATTATAGGTAACTCTGCACCACAGACTGAGCTATTGGCCCATAAAGAAATAGGTGGTAAAACAATTTTGTATATAGGAGATGGAACTCATGGAACTCTAAAAAATCAGAAAGTAATAAGTAAATTCCAAATGTATCCATTCAATAACGACTGGACTAACAGCTTGTTTTTTTCACAAGACCCTGTTGCAATTGATTCTGTAATGTATGACTTTCTACACTTTGAAGCAATAAATAGTGAAGGATCACAAAACTATCTGCATCAAGCAGCAGAACCACCATCTGGTGTGTATGATCCAGAAAATGATGGAACTTATTTGACGGAAAGTCTTGGTGTTCATGAACATTGGAATAAATCAGTAAATATCTTTTCGCCTAAACGATACTCAGGTTCTGAAAAAAATGGAATTGATTTTGTTGCAATTGGAGAAGAACATGCTAGTCCTGCAGTTGTAATTAGTAATCCAAAGGAAAATCATCTTTACATAAACGGAAAAGAAACAAGACATTTATCACTTTTAAGAAAAACAATTATTATCGGTAAATTAGATGTTTTAGCAAAGGCAAATATACCTTTAAAAGAAGTTCAAAAAATCGAATTTTACATTGATAATAAACTTATGTCTACCGATGATACAGAACCATTCGTTTGGACATGGGAAAGATCACCTGGAATCAGTCATACATTAAAGGTTGTTGCATATTATGATTCAAAAGAGACATTAAGTAAAGAATTAATAGTTTGGAAAATCTTTTAATTTTAATAAGAATCTAAACTCTTCTGAAATCCTTTACCATTCCAACAATAAAGACATAATTTATCTTTAGGAAGACCAATTGCCTTAACCATATCATCAAGAAGCTGATATTTCAGGGATGTAACTCCTAAATCTTTTGCAATCCAATCAATCATTTTTTTATATTTTTCTGATTTAGGATTTAAATACTCTGATACATCTTCTATATCTTTACCTTCTATTGCACGAATTGCTTTTCTTGCAGCAAGCTCTTTTGTTGTTCTAGTTGAAAGATTAAATACACATGGAAACATGAGTGGAGGACAAGCAGGTCTAACATGGATTTCTTTTGCCTTTGCATTTTTAAGCTTTGTAATGGTATAATTTTTTAATTGTGTTCCACGGACAATGGAATCTTCACAAAGAATGATTCTATTACCCTTGGCAATTTCATCATTTGCTATAAGTTTCATAAGGGCAATTTTATCACGAATATCTTGAGATAAAGGTGTATAACTACGACCATATCCTGGAGTATATTTTACTAAAACACGTCTAAAAGGTTTTCCAGATTCCATTGCATAACCTATTGCATGAACTGTTCCAGAATCGGGAACACCTGAAATCAAGTCAGCATTAACATTATCTCTTTTAGCTAGATATTTGCCACAGTTTTCTCTAACTTTTTCAACATTTAGGCCTTCATAAGAAGAAGCAGGAAAACCAATATAAATCCATAAAAATGCGCATATTTTATTTTTATTATTTCCCTGTTTTTTTGTCTCTATTCCTTTTTTACTAATAAAAATTATTTCGCCAGGTTCAATATATTTTTTTATTTTAAAACCTAGATTTGGAAATGAACATGTTTCACTGGTTACAGCAATTTCACCTTCCTTAACACCTATTACAAGAGGAGTTACACCGTTAATATCTCTAGCACAATATATTCCTTCTCTTGTTAACAAGAGAAGTGAAATCGAACCTTTAATTTTTTCATAGATTCTTTCAATTCCATCTATTATGTTATCCTCTTGATTTATCATATGAGCAATTAATTCGGTCTGGTTTATCTCTCCATGTTCCAATTCACTAAATGAAATTCCTTTTCTTATTAATATATTGACAAGTTCGTCCTTATTTGTTATAAGCCCTGCACAACATATTGCAAATAATCCATTTTTACTTTCAAAGGTCAAAGGTTGCGGATCTTTATCTGAAACAACACCAATTCCTAATTGACTTTTAATGTTATCAGATCCCTCATAGAATTTGGATTTAAATTGTGAATTATTAATAGAATGAATTTTTTTAACTGGCATTTTGTTTTTATCAATAAAAGCAATACCACCATACTCGGTTCCTAAATGACTGTGATAATCAGTTCCGTAGTAAAGAGTTGATATACAATTATTATCACTTACAACTCCAAATAATCCACTCATTAAATCCCCCATCAAATCTTAATTTGAGAAGTATATTTAAAAATTTTTAAATAAAAAAGTAAGTTCTTTTCAAATTTTTTCATTTTGTTAAAATGTCAAGAATATAACTTAATACGAAAGTAATATAAATTAGAACCTTGACATAATTAATTGACAAAAAATATCATGGTATAATTTAACAATAAAATTGGGGTTGAAAAATGAATAAAATAACAAAAAAATTGCAAAAACTTGTTGAAAATAGAAAAACCTCTGTTATTGTTTCAGAACAAAAAGATTTTAAACAATATGCAAAGTCAAATAGAAGAAGCACATCTTTTGATGATTATTGTTATTATAACACTGGTTCAGATAACAATTAATTTTTAATAACTCCTTTTTATCCATTTATTTATAGGATAATTATATTAAAATTTACACTATATTACCAAAATCTTTTTTTCTTTTAATGTACCTTGACTTTGTCAGATTAGTTTAAAATATTGGTAATTTATTACCAATAATAGCTATGTCCCAGGTAGTAAAAACAATTAAAGGACGGATATACACCTATGAAGTAAAATGGGATCCACAGCGGAAGAAACAGATATGGACATACCAAGGGAAAGTGGAGAAAAAGATAGATTATGAGAAGTTAAAGTGTGAATTATATTCTACCCTTATAAGACATGCAAGGATACAAAAGAAAGATAGGAAGAATATCATGAAAGTTATCCAAGAAGTTTTAACAAAATATGAGGAATGTTGGTAACTTTTTACCAACAAATTCTATTAATGTGACAATGTCAAG